>Ga0315279_10002303_pt1 | contig 29071 bp, 15 predicted proteins | sample YL17G06_20_MG_FD_203694 | JGI IMG/M metagenome (GOLD analysis project Ga0315279, IMG submission 203694) | Sediment microbial communities from Yellowstone Lake, YNP, Wyoming, USA - YL17G06_20 | ecosystem: Environmental > Aquatic > Freshwater > Lake > Sediment | place: USA: Wyoming | collected... | reverse complement strand
GACGTCCCAGACGAGCCTGTCGCGCGGCGTGTCGAACACGCGATGGAGCGCGAGCGTCAGTTCGACGACGCCGAGGCTCGACGCGAGGTGGCCGGCGTTCTTCGCGACGACTTCCGTGATGCGCTGGCGAATTTCCTCGGCGAGCGTGACGAGTTGCTCGTCGGGTATGCGTTTGAGGTCTTCGGGGCCATTGATGGTATCGAGGAGATCGGACATTGCACCGTATCCCATGGTACGCCGGGGCGTACCGCGACCGCGCGCCAGGACCAGCGACGGGGCGCCTTGTCAGCGCCCGCCGCCGGCGGCGTCCTGGCTCTCCGCCGGCTCAGGTTGATCGAACGCCTCGAGGCTGAACACGCCCGGAGCCTGCTCCACGAGCTTCTCGACGCGCGCGCGGGCGCCCTCCAGGAGCTCGGCGCATCGACGGGAGACGCTGATCCCCTCCTCGAAGAGCGCGAGCGCCTTCTCCAGCGGCAGAGCCTGATCGTCGAGCGCGGCGACGATCTCCTCGAGGCGCTTGACGGCCGTCTCGAAGCTGTCGGCGGAATCCTGCTTGTTCACGCGGGCTCCTTTCCTTGGCCCGATACACCCGTTGACGGCTCGCGCATCGACCGCGCGGCAGGCAAATGGCCGCCTCGCTCCTCGCCGGTGGGAGCGAACTCCCTGCGCCGTCCTCCAACACGTTGAAATGTACAACGAGAACTCTTCGACGACGAGCGCGCGAACGTGCTTCTCGTCCCCGGGCAATGCGAGAGCAGCGCCGAAGGACCGACCGTCGGAACCTGGCTACCGCCCGGGATGCGAGGCGAACCGCAGCACGCCGCCTGGGTCCGCGGCGAGCAGGCGGAAGCTCCATCCCCCTGCGATGTTGACGACTTTCACGATCACCGTGTTCCAGCCCGCCTCGAGCGGCAGCGCCACGTACGCCACGTCGCGCCGCGACCGGTACAACTTGCCGTCGTCAAGCGTGCGGCCGTTCAGCATGACCTGCGCGTAGTCGTCCTCCCGGAGCTGCGCGTAGACGGTCTGCGCGGCGGGGCTCCAGATCCCGCACAGGGCGTACGCCATGGCGTTGATCGGCGTCGGCGTGCCGAGGAGCCCGTCGAACACGATGGTGCCGCCGTCGCCTGCCTGCGTCTCCTGCCAGCGGAGGCGGGCGCCACCCTCCGTGAAGGTCGCACTGCGCGACCAACCTGCCTCGGGGCCGAGCCGCTCGAAGGCGCGCGGCACGATGCGTCGCGGGTCGCGCTCCTGTTCGCGGCCGATCTGCCCGACGGCGAAGGGGCCGACAACCTGCCACGCCGGGATCGGCCGCAGGAGCGAATCGGGGAAGACCGGCATGCGCTGCGCCGCATCGAGAAGCTGCGTTCCCTGATACGTACACGTGAACCGGACGCGCGGAACGTCCGCCAGCCGCGCGGCGGGCGCCGCGAACCGGACGCGGACCTTCTGGGTGCTTCCCGACGCGACGGCCACCTCGGCGGGGTTCGCCCCCTCGATCATCCGCCAGCCGGTCGCGCCGACACCCGGGAACGCGATGGCGACGTTCGCGACATCGGGCAGTTGGTTGTCGATCGTCACGACCATTCCGAGCGTCGGCTCACCCGTTTCGAGGCCGGCCGGTGGCAGCGCTTCGGCCCGGATCAGCCGCGTCGCCGCCTCGCGGAACGGGCGCGGCGCGATGTCCTGTGGCAGCACGGAGCCCGGCTCGATGAAGGCGATGCGCGCCGAGTCGCCGTCCACGGTCACCTGCGTGTAGTGGTGGAACGAGCCGAACGGTTTGATCGCGCTTGGAGTGATCCCTGCGCCGGTAGGCCCGACGGCGATGCGGACGTTGCCATCCTTCTCCGTGTACTCCGCGCGGTGCCAGTGGCCACCAAAGACCGTGTACCGCCGGCCCGCGAGCGCCGCCTCGACGCGCGCCCAGCCGTCAGTGGGTTCCTCGCCGGCCCAGGCGGGTTGGTGCATGAAGAGGAACGTGCGCCGCGCGTCCCCATGCCGCGCGAGGTCGTCGAGGACGAACCGCACCTGCTCCTCGCCCAAGCCGCCGGGCGCCTCCTGGGTGTTCAGGATGATGAAGTGCGCCCCCTCGTAGTCGAACGAGTAGTACGTTCGACCGCGGTGCCGCACCCACCAATCGCGCATCTCCGGATACGACATGTCATGGTTGCCCACCACGGAGAACATCGGCACCTTGAGCCGGTCGGCGTGCTGCGAGAACTCGCGCCACATGGCGACGACCTGGGTCGTGTCGCGGACGTAGCCCTCGATGTGGTCGCCGATGAAGATGGCGAAGTCGGGGTCGAGGAGGTTGATCTCGTCCACGGCACGGTCGAAGATGGGCCAGTTCTCCGCGCCGCCGCCGGTCCTATCGCCGATGATGATGAAGGAGAACTTCCTCGCATCGGCGGGCCACGGCCTATCGGTGAGGGGCAGCCGCCCATCGAAGGTGGGCCTCGCGGCGGCAGGAGGCGCCGCCTGCGCGTACGCGGAGAAGAGCCATCCGCCCAGGATGGCTGCCAGCACGATGCGTCTCATGTCGATGTCTCCTTACGCTCGCCCCTGGGGCGGGCAGGCCCCGCCTTCTGGGCGAACGGCGTCATTCGGGATGCGGCGCGAACCGGAGGTCACCCGCCATGTCGGCGATGAGGACGCTGAGCGCCCAGTCGCCGCTGTTGTTCACAAGCCGGACGAGGAGCGTGTTCCATCCGCGCTTCAGCGGGAGGGCGACGTAGCGCAGCTCGTTCGTCCTGCCGTAGAGCTGCCCGTCGTCGAGCAGCCGGCCGTTGACGAGCACCTGGACGAAGTTGTCGCCGCTCACGAGCGCCCACGTCCGTCGCGCGGTCGGGCTGTAGACGCCGCAGAGCGCGTAGCCGAGGGCGTGATCGCGCGTGCCGAAGAGGGCGTTGAAGTCGAGCGAGCGGGCCTCGTCGGTCTTCGCGATGCGCCAGCGGAGCGTCCGGTCGCCCTCGCGGAACGCGGCGCTTTCGCTCCAGCCCACTTCCGGCCCGCGGCCCTCGAAGACGCGCGGCATGGCGCGGCGCGGATCGGCCGGCAGGAGGCTCACGTCGAGCGGCGCGATGTCGAAGGGGCCGACGACCATCCACTTCGGGACGACCTTGACCGCCGAATCGGGCAGGAACGGCACGCCCCGGGCGCCGCGGAGTGTCCATCCGGCGCTGCTCCGCATCGTGTACGGCACGTACGGTGGGGCGTGCAGGCCCTCCGCCGGGCCGCGGACGGACGGCAGGTCGATCCGACGCTGTTCGCCGGGCGGGACCGTCGCCGCCACGGAGTCAGGGCCGCCGAGGAGCCGCCAGCCGGCGCGGCGCACCCCTCCCAGCGAGATCCCCACCGCCACGGTGTCCGGCAGCGTGTTCGTCAGGCGCGCCGCGAGCGACACGGTCGCGGAGTCGGCCGGAGACGGGCCGACGAGGCGCCCTTCCAGGGCGACGAGCTTGCTCGCGCCCTCGCGGAATGAGCGCGGCGCGACGTCCTCCGGCCACATGGATCCGCCGGGCTCGATGATGGCAACGCGCGCGGAGTCGCCCTCGACGGTGACCTGCGTGTACTGCTGGAAGCCTCCGAAGCGCCGGTCCCGGTTGCCCCCGACGCCTCCGCCCGTTGCGGCGAGGACGACGTACTTCCTGCCGCTGCGCCGCTCGTAGTCGAGGACGTGCCAGTGTCCGCCGAAGATCGTCGCGGGACGTCGTCCGAGCGCCGCCTCGATGCGCGCCCAATCGGGGGCATAGCTCGCCTCGCGCCACATGGGCTTGTGCATGAAGATGAACGTGTGGCGCGCGGCGGCGTTGGCGGCGAGGTCGTCGAGGGCGAAGCGCATCTGCGCCTCCCAGCGCTCGCCGCGGCCGTCGAGGCGCTCCTCCTCGGTATCGAGGAGGAGGAAGTGACAGCCTCGGTAGGTGAAGGAATAGCACGTGCGACCGCGGTCCTCCTGCCACCAGGCGTACATCTCGGGGTTCGAGATGTCGTGGTTGCCGGGAATGAAGAGGAGCGGGACCTCGAGGCGGCGCGCGTGTTCGAAGTACTCTTGCCACTCGGCATCCCACACGCGGCGGTCGAGGGTATGGCCGGAGATCATGTCGCCGATCGTGATGACGAAGTCGGGCCGCAGCAGGTTGATCTCGTCCACGGCGCGGTCGTAGATCGGCCAGTTGCCTTCGCCGCCGCTCCAGCGGTCGGCGAGGATGGCGAAGGTGAACTTCTGCGGGTCGCTCGGCCACGGGCGCGCGAGGAGCGGCGCCCGCTCGTCGAGCGCCGGCGCGCCGGCAGCCTGCGCCGTGTGACCGGCGAGCACACACGCACCGAGCAGGGCGGCGACGAGACCTCTCATGACGCCCCTCCTCATCGCGCGGGGACGTCCGACGCGAACCGAAGCGTCCGCTCGGGGTCGGCGATCCGGAACCGGAAGCTCCATCCGCCGCCCTGGTTGACGATCCGCAGAACCAGCGTATTCCAGCCCTGGCGCAGCGAGAGAGCGGGGTAGTCCGACCCGCGGCTCGAGCCGTACTCTCTGCCGCCCTCTACCGGCGTGCCGTTGAGCACGACCGCGGCCGCGTCGTCAACGGTCAGCGCTCCCCAGACGTCCTGCGCGCGGGGGCTGTAGATCGCGGCGACGGCGTATCCGGTGATGTGCTGCTCGGAGCCGAGGACGGGGCTGAGGTCCACGCGGCCATCCCTTCCGGTGCGAGCCGTCCGCCACTGACCCGCTGCCCGATCGACGCCGGCGAGCTTCGTGCCGCCGCGCCAATTCCCGTCGCTGCCGAACAGGCGCGTGAGCCGTGCCATGATCGCGCCCGTGCCGGAGGAACTGGTGCCGGGGAACGGCCCGATGACATGCCATTCCGCGACGGGTCGTAGGGCCGAGTCGGGGAAGGCCGGCGCCGGCTGCCGGCGGCTGTACATGACCGCGCCGTGGTAGTACGCGGTGGCGCGTATCGTCGGGACGACGGGCAGCATCGCGCGATCCGCGGAGAACGACCAGGCGACCTCCCGTCGCGCGCCGGGTGCCACGACGACGAACGCCGTGTCGCGCCCGGCCGCCAGCGTCCAACCGGAGTCACCCGCCGCGCGGGCAAGGCCGCCAAGAGCCACGCCGACGCCCGCCGTGTCCGGCAATGGGTTCGCGATGACGACGCGCAGACGCGGCCTGAGCGTGGATGGCTCGCCCTGCTCGGGCACCTGCGCCTCGACGCGGACGAGGCGCGATGCGGCCTCGGCGAACTGTCGGGGCGCGATGTCCTGCGGCCAGGTCGCGCCGCCCGGCTCGACGTACGAGATGTACGCCGAGTCGCCGTCCACCGTCACCCACGACCAGTGATGGAAGGCGCCGAACTCCTTGACGGCGCTCGGGTTCAAGTCGGCGCCGGTCGGTCCGAGCACGATGTAGCGATGGCCGTTCCGCACGTCGTACGCGAGGTGGTGCGTGTGTCCAGCGAAGACGGTGTACTTCCTCGCGCCGAGGGCCGCCTCGATCCGCTCCCAGTCGCGGGCATAGCCTCGGTCGGTCCATGCCGGCTTGTGCATGAAGATGAACGTCTGACGCGCGCCGGCGCTCCGGGCGAGGTCGTCGAGGGCGAAGCGGAGCTGCTCGTCCCCGAAATCCCATCTGCCGCTGAAGCGCTCCTGCTCGGTGTTCAGCACGAGGAAGTGGCAACCGCGATAGTCGAAGGAGTACCAGGGCCGGCCGATGTCGCGCTCCCACCAGGAGAAGAGTACCTGAGTCGTCACGTCATGGTTGCCAGGCAGCAGGAACAGGGGCGCGTCGAGCCGTCCGGCATGGCGGCGGTACTCGCGCCACATGGCGCCGATCTGGACGGTATCGGCAGTGTAGCCCTGGATGTGATCGCCGACCGTGATCACGAGATCCGGGTGAAGGCGATTGATCTCGTCCACCGCCCGGTCGTAGATCGGCCAGTTCTCCTCGCCGCCGCCGGTCTTGTCGCCGAGGATGGCGAAGGTGAACTTGCCGGTGTCGGCCGGCCACGCGCCCGCGATGAGCGGCGTGCGCGCTTCCAGCGAGGGATCGATCCGCGTGGCGGCGGCGACCGGTCGCCCGCCGGCCGCGATGACGAGCGAGAGGACGATAGACAGGAGGACGGGTCGCATCGGCGGGAGACCTCCGTTCCGCGCTCGGCGTGGCGCGCGCGGCATCGTGGAAGTAGTGCCGGGACGTTGGCGCCGCCCGGCGGAGCAAGACGAGCAGGAGCACCCCAATGAGGAAGATGGAAGGAACGACGACGGGGGCAACGGCCCACGGCCGTTGCCCCCGTCGAGGGTGCGCGGAACGCGCGACCGCTAGCGCACCAGCGTCACACGATTGACCTGCCGCGCCCTGCCACGGTCCGCCACGAACTGCACCAGGTAGACGCCGCTTCCGACCGGGGCGCCGCGTTCGTCGGTGCCGTTCCACGTCACGCGGTGGACGCCCGCGCCGACCTCGCCGGAGAGGAGCGTCCGCACGAGCCTGCCGTTGACGTCATGGACGCTCAGGCTCACCGGCGCCGCGCTCGGCACCTCGATCGTGAAGGTCGTCGATGGATTGAACGGGTTCGGCGAGCCGGGACGCAGCACCCAGGCTGCCGGGGCGAGCGCCTGAGCGGCGACGATGATGTCCTTCTGGTACGACGCGCCGTCGTAGTCCCGCGACTCGATCTTGTAGAAGTACACCTGCCCCGGAAGCACGTCCGAGTCCGTCCATCGGTAGTCGTGGCGCTCCGGCGAGGAGCCGTGGCCGGGAATGAGCTCGCTGTGCCGCTCGAAGGGCCCGCTCTCCGCCATGCTGCGGCAGATGATGAACCCGGCGTTGTCCACCTCGCTCTCGGTCGTCCACGCCAACACGATGCCCTCGGGCTTGGCCTCGCCCGTGAACGTCGTCAGCTCGACCGGCAGGCTGTGGTCCATCGGCGTCGGCAGCGGGAAGGTGCCGCTGATGTTCGCGACCGTCTGCCCGAGCGTGATGTTCGAGCTGGAGCTGATCGTGTAGCCGATCGTGTGGGTCCACACCGCGGACGAGCTGATGCTGATGGCGATCAGCAGGCGAATCGTGCTCGTGCCGCTCACCGTCTGCCCGGTCAGGCCACTGAACGTCGGGGAGTTGAGCTTCCCATCCGTGTCGACCGTGATGGTCTGCAGCAGGTCGTCCACGCCGCCGTCGATCGCGTTGTTGGTGTTGTTGTCGCGGTACAGCCGCAGTTCGTCGATGTCGGCGTTCGTCGCGGTGCCGGACTTCGTGAGCTGCATCGCCGTGACCGTGACGCTCATGCCGTCCATCTCGCCCGTCGCGTTGATGTACAGGATCGGGCGGAGCGTGACCCCCAGGCTGAGAACGCCGCCGAGGTTGCCGCCGGTCAACGTGACCGTCGGGTCGAGGATGATCCGCATCTTGCTCGAGCTCGTCGGCGTGCCCGTGAGGTCGTTGTTCGCCGCGTCCGTTCCCTCGAACCACCAGTGCAGGTAGTCGTACCCTGCCATGGCGGTCAGCTCGCCGCTGTCCAGCGCCTCGGACACCGATCCGCCTGCCACGCCGGCTGCCTTGCTGCTTGAACTCGCAGGGCTGCTGCCGTCGGCGCTGTTGCCCCACGACCAGTTCAACGTGTAGCTGCCGCCCGCATTTGTCTCGTTCAACGTCGCCGAGAGCGTCTGGTTGCTCGCGCCGGTCGAGATCTGCGTGTCGCTCGCCGGCGTCGGGGTCGCCGCGATGGGCGCGCTGATCGAGATCGTGATCGTCCCCGAGACCCCGGTCTTGGTGGTCGCGCTCGTCGCGGTGATGACCTTGCCGCCCGCGTTCCCCGTGTTCACCTTGAGCCCGAGCGTCGTCAGGTTCGCCACGCCGTTCACGAAGTCGCCCGCCAGATCGAGGACGGCATCGCCGCGAGCATCGACGAGGAGCGTCCCGTCGCCGGTCGTGATCGACAGGGTCACGTAGTTCCCAGACGCGTTGAACGAGGTGATCGTGTTGTGGTACACGTCGCGCGCCGTGAGGGTGTTCGTGCCGGTGAAGTTCATGTTCCGCTCGGCCGCCCCCGTCAGGTTGACGACGAAGTCGTCGAGGGTCGTTGCCGACCCGACGGTGATGCTGCTCGACACCCCGTTCGTGAGCCCGGCATCCGCGGCGGTGATCGTGCGGCCGCTCTCGGCCTTGTAGAGGTAGACGGCGACGTCCGCGCTCACGCCCTCTGTGAACGACACGCTCAAGCCCGAGGCTGGGAAGGTCGATGCGCCGACCGTGGGCTGGCTCGTCCCATCCGGCGCGGTGCCCGCGGTCGTCGTGAAGTCGATGGTGCGCGGGCTGTTCTCCCCGATCACGGCGTAGTTGCCGGCATCGACGACGTAGAGGGTGATGTTGAACGAGCTGCCCGCGGTCTGCGCGTCCGGCGAGCCCGTGATGCCGGTGCCGTCGTTGGTCCAGGTCTGCCCGGGCAACTTCACGAGGATCTTCGTCGCCGCGCCGGCATTCCCCACCGTGATGTTCGCGGTCGTGTACTCCCCGAGTGTGGGTGTCCCGCTGACGTCCGTGGCCGTGATCGTGTGCGTGCCCGTGGACCCGAACTTGAATTCCCCCACGGCGAAGGAGGCGTTATCCTGCCCGATGGAGATCGTGACGTCGCCCGACGCGCCGCCGTTCAGGTCCGAGATCGTCGGCGATCCGTCGGTGGATGACACGTCGACATACACGTCGGCGCCGGTGACCAAGACTCTGTTCCAGTACTCGTCCGTCGTGTAGATGCGGACGATATCCGTCAGGTTCGTGTTGACCGTCTGCGAGGTCGGCGTGCCGGTCTTGCCCGTGGTCGTGCCGGGCGCGTGGCTCACCCCCGGCGCGAGGACCATCAGTTGCGTGGCGGCCGCCGCCTGCATCGGCGCGTTCGTAGTGTTCGCCGCGCTCAAGCTGGGCGAACCTGACGGCGTGGCGGTGAAGTAATGGGTGCCGATGTTCTGCCGCTCGGTCACCCCGAACGTCGCGACGCCGTTGACGAGCGGCGCGTCCGCCGGGTAGGTCTGCGTGGTGCTCGTCGAGCCGGTGATGTGAATCGTGTGCGTCGCCGCGGTCGCCACGTAGTTGTTCGCGTCGAGGGCGCGGACGGTGATGTTGAACGACGCGCCCGCCGTCTCCGTGGACGGCGTCCCGCCCTTGCCGACGCCCGGCGTGAACGTCTCGCCCGGCAAGAAGGCCACGAGTTGGGTGGGCGTCGCCGCGTTCACCGTGATGCCCGCCGTCGTGTAGTCGTCGAGCGTCGCCGTGACGTCCGTGGCGGTGAGGGTCTGGGAACCCGTCGTCCCGAACTTGAACTGCCCGATCAGGAAGAGGCCGAAGCTCGCGTTGGTGATCGTGAGGTTGCCCGCCGTCCCTCCGTTCAGGTCCGTGATCGTCGCCGAGCCATCGCTGGAGGAGAGCGTGATGTTCACGCTGGCGTACCCGACCCGGTTCCAGTAGTCGTCGGTGATGAGCACGCGGATGCTGTCCGTCAGGTTCGTGTTGACCGTCTGCGGGGTCGGCGCGCCACCGGACGCGTACGTCTTGCCGGTGACGGTCCCCGGCGCGTGGTTCACGCCCGGCGCGAGGACCATCAGCCGCGCGGCGGAGGCCACCTGCATCAGCACACTCGACGTGGTCGACTCGGTGAGGGGCGAGCCGGAGGCCACCGACGCGACGAAGTTGTGGGTGTCGATGTTCTGCCGTTCGGTCACCGACACCGTGACGACGCCGTTGACGAGGGCGGCATTCGACGGGTAGCTCTGCGTGGTGGTCGATGAGCCGGTGATGTGGATCACCTGCGTCGCCGTGCTCGCGAGGTAGTTGTTCCCATCGAGGGCGCGTACGACGATGTTGAACGACGTGCCGGCCGTCTGCCTGTCGGGCGTGCCACCCTTGCCCGTGCCCGGCGTGAACGTCTCGCCCGGCAGGAACGCCACCAACTTGGTGGCCGTCGTCGCGTTGACCGTCACGTTCTGCGACGTGTGCGACGTCAGCCCGCTGTTCGCCGCCGTGACCGTGAACGTGCCGGCGCTGCCGAACTTGAACTGGCTCGCCGCGAGCGTCACCTGGCTCTGACCGTTGAGGACGGTGATGTTGCCCTCGCTAGCCCCGTTCGGATCGCCGATCTCGGCGGTCGCGTCGGTGCTCGTTATCGTGACGTACTTGTCCGCGGTCACGGTCTTCTGATTCCAGTATTCGTCCGTCACGTTCACGGTGATGACGCCCGACAGGTTCTGCCCGACGGTCTGTGCCGTCGGCGTGCCCGTCCGGCCGGTCGTCGTCCCCGGCGTCGCCGACTCACCCGGCACGAGTATCTGCACCCGCGAGGCCGCCGCCGCCTGCATCAGCACGCTCGATGTGGTCGACGCGGTGAGATCACCGCCGGAGGCCACCGATGCGACGAAGGTGTGCGTGTCGATGTTCTGCCGCTCGGTCACCGACATCGTGACGACGCCGTTGACGAGGGCGGCATTCGACGGGTAGTTCTGCGTGGTGGTCGATGAGCCGGTGATGTGGATCACCTGCGCCGCCGTGCTCGCGAGGTAGTTGTTCGCGTCGAGGGCGCGGACCACGATGTTGAACGACGTGCCGGCCGTCTGCCTGTCGGGCGTGCCACCCTTGCCCGTGCCCGGCGTGAACGTCTCGCCTGGCAGGAACGCCACCAGCTTGGTGGCCGTCGTCGGGTCGACCGTCACGTTCTGCGACGTGTGCGACGTCAGCCCGCTGCTCGCCGCCGTAACCGTGAACGTGCCGGCGCTGCCGAACTTGAACTGGTCCGCCGCGAGCGTGGCCTGGCTCAGTCCGACCGCGATGGTGATGTTGCCTTCCTCGCCCCCGTTCGGATTGCCGATGGTGGCGCTCGCGTCGGTGGTCGTTATCGTGATGTACTTGGGCGACCCGGTCACCTGTTTCCGGTTCCAGTAGTCGTCCGTCACGTTCACGGTGATGACGCCTGACAGGTTCTGGCCGGTCGTCTGCGCCGTCGGCGTGCCCGTGCGGCCGCTCACCGTGCCCGGATCCGCCGTCTCACCCGGCATGAGGATCTGCAGCTTCGTGTAGGCACCGGGGCCCATCGGAATCGCGTCCGTCGACCCCGCGGTGAGCGGCGACGCATCCTGGTCGGTCGCCGTGAACGTGTGCGTGTCGTCGTCCTCTTTCTCGATGACGGCGAACGTCTTCTCGCCTGAGACGAGGTTCGCGTTGTCCGGCGTGCCGTAGTCCTGCGTGGCCGGCGAGGACCCGTCGATCTTCACGTTATGGGTGATCGAGGTGACGCGGTTGCCCCAGGGGTCCGTCGCGCGCACCGTGATACTGAACCCCGAGCCGGCCGTCTGCGGCGTGACGCTCCCGCTCTTGCCGCTCACCACACCAGGATCGAACGACTGCCCCGGCGCGATGGCGACGAGCTTGCTCGCCCCGTCCGCACTCACGACGAAGGCCGAGGACGCATTATCGGTGCTCAGCGTCGTGGTCGCCGTGAACGATGTGTTCGTCCCGCCTTCGCTCGCGCCCTGGTTCGCCGTCTTCAGCGTGACGCCGGTGAACGTCGCCACGCCACTAGTGAAGTTCGCGGGCGGCGAGGCGTTGTCCCAGTGCTCGTTCGTCGAGGTGAGCGTCACCGTGGCGCCGCCGCCCGTGTGCGACGTGACCGTGTTGAAGAAGGCGTCGACGGCGCGGACGACCACGTACGAGCTCGGGATGACCGTGCCGGCCGCGGGGATGGTCGGCGAGCCGGTCACCGCAGTCGCCAGGTCGGCGGCGCCGGCGTTGTAGGTCTGGCCCGGCAGGACGATGATGCTCTGCGTCACCGCCCCGGCGTTGATCGTGACCGTGTTGGTGGCCGTCGCCGTGCCGGCGGTGAACGGCGCCGGCGGGCTCGACTTCGACACGGTGATGGTATGGGTCGGGCCGGACGCCTTCGTGTCCGTGTAGTAGACCGTTACCGTCGCGGTGCCGACACCGCCGACGTCGGCCGTCGTCGTGCCGCCGACGGGCGAGGACGCCGCATCGTCGTCCCAGAACTTCTTCGTGCCCGTGCTGTTCGACGAGAGAGTCCACGTGATGTCGGCGCCGGTATAGGTCTCCGCCTCCACGCCGTAGCGGTTCTGCGTCTCGATGGTGACGGCCACGCTCTTTGCCGCGTCGCCGCCCGTCGAGACCGCGACCGCGCCGCCCACGGTGGTGATCTCGACCCGGAACGCCTTCGTCAGGTCGGCCGACCCGCTGGATGCGCCGAGGGTGACGCTGGAAATGTTGTCGCTGGCGTCCAGCGCGTTGTTGGAGCCATCGAACGCACGCGCACGGATCATCTTGTACTGGTTCGCCAACGTGTTCCAGGAGTAGTCGCCCGACTGCGCGCCGGTCGAGGCGTTCGCGGGCGTGTAGTCCACCGTGCCGATGGGGGTCCAGGCGCTGCCGTCGTTCGACCCCTCGAAGAGGATGCCGTCGATGGAGTTGTCGGTCCCGGCGGCGACGTGAGCGTTGAGGTTGTAGCTGGTGTTGCCGATGTACGTGCTGGAGTTGGCTGGGTTGTCGAAGGTGACGGCCGCGGGAGCGATCTTGTCCGCGACCGAGACGCCGGTCACGGTCGCCAGGTCGTTGCCGGCGAGGTCTTCGAACTTGTCGGTACCCGTCGTGAAGTCGAGGGTGTACCCGGACGGGCCGCGGTCGCCGAGGTCGGCCACCGTGAGGGTGATCGTCGTAGAGCCCGTGTTCTCCACGGACGTGCCCGAGACGGCGTACTCGGTGAGGTCCTTCTTCACCACCCAGTACTGGCTCAGCGTCAGGTCCGCGGGCCACTTGACCGGCTCGCTGAAGGTCACGACCACCGTCGTCAAGTCCGTCGCCTCGACCTTGGTGATCGTGGGAGCCGTGCCGTCGGGGACCGGAAGCGAGTTGCTCGACTCCTTCGGCGTGTAGTCACCCGCGTCGGCCAGCGCCACCTTCACGCGCACGGTGGTGACGTCGTAGGTGAGCCCCGACGACTGCACCGACCCTCCGATGGCGCCCGGCTTGTTCCATGTCACGCTTCCTGTTCCCACCGACGTGCTCGTGACGAGCACGGTGGCATCCTGGTCGGAGAACTCCCGGAGAAGGGCGAGGAACAAGTTGTTCGTGCCGGTGTAGTTACCCGAGAGGTCGAGTTGCTCGTCCGCCTGGACGATGTTGTCCACCCCGGCATCGTCGAAGGTGAACGTGATCTGCGCCGCGGAGGCTGGGCGGGCGCGCGGCGCCGTCGCCGTGCCCTGGACCGCGAAGCGATCGGTGGATGCGACCGAGGAGGCCCGCGCCACGGGCAGCAGCATGACCTCATGGTCCGTCGCGTCGATGCCGGAGAGCCGGACCCAGCCGGACAACCGCCCATCCGCGTCCATGGTGAGGCTGAAATCGGCTGCGTTCAGGATCTGGTCTTCGGCGCGGGACGTCGGCCCGTCGAACTTGGTCAGAAGAACTCGCTCGATGACATCGTTCGGCACAAACCCGGTGCCCGACAGGGGCACTCGGTCTCCGGCGCGGTAGGTCGCCGCCGGATTGTCGAGCATCACCGTGGCGACGCGCTGCTCCGATGCTGCCTGCGCCGCGGCGCCCCCCAAGACGAGTGCCGCTATGACGGAACAGACGGATCCCCTCTGCACAGTCGTCCCCTCCCCTCGATAGACCAACGTTCCCGACGCCAGGTCGGCCTATGTCAACGCCATGAATATGCACCCTATAGGCAATACAGTCAATAGACATGTTACTATATTGGGTTCGTACGCGTGCGCGAGGCTGTGAAGGAAGGAGCGGGGTACGGGCCAGGCCGTGCGCGACGAGGCAGGCGCAGGTGCCGGGCGTTCGGGGTTTGCCGGCGCGCGGGCGTGGAGCAGCCGGAGCGATGGGGCGTACTAAGATCATAGCGATAACAAGCCATAACGATCACTATCAAAGGATATCGCCGGATGGCCCTTGACACGGCCGCGAGGTTGCGGGCGTCGTCGCACGGCCCGTACATGCGAGCGGGGAGCCCGTGCGGGCTCCCCGCTCCCTACTGCGCGCCGCGACCGAGGACTACTCGTCGTTCTGACCCGCTTCGGCCTCCGATGCCGACGTCTCCTGATCCCCGGCGGCCGGGCCGTCGTCCGGCTCGAGTGCCGCCCGGATCACGTCGTCCACGTGGTCGGCGAAGATGAAGCGGATCTTCCTGCGGATGGACTCGGGCACCTCCTCGAGGTCGCGCCTGTTCCGGCTCGGCAGGATCACCGTTCGGATGCCTGCCCGCTGCGCCGCGAGCGTCTTCTCCTTGACGCCGCCGATCGGCATGACCTTCCCGTGGAGCGTGATCTCGCCCGTCATGGCCACGTCGCTGCGCGCTCGCCGCCGCGTGAGGAGCGAGACGAGGGCCGTGGCCAGCGTCACCCCGGCGGACGGTCCCTCCTTGGGCGTGGCGCCCGCCGGCACGTGGATGTGGATGTCGCTGTCGTCCAGGTTCTGCTCGGGGATGCCGTAGCGCGTGTGCTGCGATCGCACGTAGGAGAGGGCGGTCTGCGCCGATTCGCGCATGATCTCGCCGAGCTGCCCCGTCAGGATGAGGTTGCCCTTCCCGGGCATCCGGGCCGCCTCGACGAAGATGATCTCCCCGCCGACCGTCGTCGCCGCGAGCCCTGTGGCGACGCCGACGTCCATCCTCTGCCCGGCCACCTCGGACTCGAACCGCTCGGGCCCGAGATACCCCGGCAGATCACGCACGCCGACCGCGAAGGGGCCTTGCTGGCCCTCGGCGACCCGCCGCGCGATCTTGCGGCAGGCGTTCGCGATCTCCCGCTCGAGGTTTCGCACGCCGGCCTCGCGCGTGTAGGCGGAGATGATGCGCTGGATGGCCTTCGTCGTGAACCTGATCCGGCCCTCGGCCAGCCCGTGGGCCTCGCGCTGCCGCGGGATCAGGTAGAGCCGGGCGATCTCCAGCTTCTCCTCCTCGGTGTAGCCCGGCAGTTCGAGGACCTCCATCCGATCCCGCAGCGGCGGCGGAATCGGCGCGAGCTGGTTCGCGGTCGTGATGAACATGACGCGGGAGAGATCGAACTCGACCTCCAGGTAGTGGTCGCTGAAGCTACGATTCTGCTCGGGATCGAGCACCTCGAGAAGCGCGCTCGCGGGGTCGCCGCGAAAGTCGAGCCCGATCTTGTCCACTTCGTCGAGCATGAAGACGGGGTTGTTGCTGCCCGCGCGACGGAGGCTCTGGATGATGCGGCCGGGCAGCGCCCCGATGTACGTGCGCCGGTGACCGCGGATCTCCGCCTCGTCGCGGATGCCGCCGAGGCTCAGCCGGACGAACTTCCGGCCCAGGGCATGGGCGATGGACTGCCCCAGCGACGTCTTGCCGACGCCCGGCGGGCCCACGAAGCAGAGGATCGGCCCCTTCATGTCGGCCTTCAACCGCCGGACCGCGAGGTACTCCAGGATGCGCTCCTTGATCTTCTGAAGGCCGTAGTGGTCCGCGTCGAGCACCGTCCGCGCGGCGGCGATGTCGAGGTTGTCCGCGGTGGAGACCTCCCACGGCAGGTCCAGCAGCCACTCGATGTACGTCCGGGAGACGGTGTACTCCGCCGCCGCGGGAGGCATCTTGCCGAGGCGATCGAGCTCGCGCTCGGCCGCTTCCCGCGCCTGCTGCGGCATCTTCATCTGCTCGAGCCGCCCGCGGAGCTCCTTGATCTCCACGGTGTGCTCGTCCTCGTCGCCCAGCTCGTGTCGGATGGCGTCGAGCTGTTTGCGGAGGAAGAACTCCCGCTGGTTGCGGGTCATCTCGCTCTGGACTTCGCTCTGAATCTTCTGCCCCAGCTCGACGACCTGCAGCTCGTTGTTCAGGAGCGTCGTGAGCTCCTTGAGCCGATCCCGCACCGATAGCGTCTCGAGGAGCTCCTGCTTCTTCTGAAGGCTGACGTTGAGGTTGGAGGCGACGAAGTCGGCAAGGTGGTCCGCGTTGCTGCTCATCGTCTGGACGATGGCCCTGAACTCGTCCGGCAACTGGGGCACGAGGCTGATCAGCCGCTGAAACAGGGACGCCACGTTCCGCGTGAGCGCCTGCGTCTCCAGCGAGTCGTCGACCTCGCTCTCGAGGCGGACCACTCGCGCGACGGGGTATGGCTCGGTCTGAACCAGCTCGGCGAATCGGACCCGGGCCATGCCCTGGGCGAGGATGTTGACCGTCCCGTCGGGCAGCTTGAGCATCTTGTGAATGATGGCGGCGGACCCGACCCGAGGGAAGGTAGGCGGGGTCGGCTCCTCGCCCTCCGCCGGGGCTGGCACGCCGATGACGCCGATCATTCGGCTGCCCGACAGGGCATCGTCGATCAGCCGGGCCGCCATCGGGTCCCGGACCTGCAACTGGGCGATCATCAGCGGGAAGATGATGATGTCTTCTCGCGTGATGATGCCGAGTACATCCGGCAACCGATGACCGTTGTCATGGGCCCGCGCGGCAACGTCCGCATCGGTGGGCGCAGCCATCACTCTCACCCCTCTGTGCTATGCTGATTCGATGTCGATGTCGATGCTGATGACCTTCGGCGTCGCGGCTTCCCGCTTCGGCGTGGTGATGGTGAGGAATCCATCGACGTAGCGAGCCCTCGCCGCGTCGTAATCGAGCCCGGAAGGAAGGCGCAGCTCGACCTCGAACGAGCCGTACTTGATCTCCATCTGGTGGTAGCTCACCTGGCTCGCGCTGTGGCTCTGATCCCGATGCCCCCGGACCATGAGGATGTTGTGGTTCAGCTCCACACGGAGCGCCTCTCTGGGCACGCCGGCGATCTCGATGGTGATGACCAGCGCGTCGGCGGTCTCGTAGATATCCGTCGGAGGACGCCATACCCGTTCCGTGAAGGTGTGAAAGGGCTCCTTGGAGCCCATAAACCGCTGGAGAAGGCGGACCATCTCCGCTTCGAGGTCGTCCAGCTCATCGACCTTCAGCGGTACCTGAGCGTTTCCGATCATGGGGAGACCCCACTGTCTAGGGGCCCGGCGATGGGGGGTCCGTCGAGCCGTTCGGCGACGAGGTGTCTGCGGATGGCGCGGGTTCGGAGGCGGGCGGGCCGCTCGGCTGGGCGACGAGCGGCGAGTCGGGCACTGCCTCCTGGAGTGTCTGCGCTCCTGCCGGTGGGGAGCTCGACGTGCGGGCCGTGTCCGTCGGCAGGGACACGACGGGTGCCTGCCCGCCGTCCGACTCGCCCGGCAGCGAGAAGAGCGCCACGATCTCGTCTTTCTTGCGGGCCGGGTCGGGGTCCAGGACGAGACGGAACGAGCGAAGCTGCGTGCCCGAGCGCGGGAAGAACACGTACCCCACCGCGAACGCACCCGGCGCGATGGGCTCGTTCGACCAGAACGCGCGACGGATCGCTCGCCGCTGGTAGCTCATGAGCGGGCCCGTCACATGGCTCTGGTAGCCCAGCACGGCGTCGAGGGATAGGGCCGTCTGCTGTTGGTTCCGGTCGTCGACCAGGGCGAACTGCGAGGGAGCGATGCGGACCTCCGCGTGGGACCGGTTCTGCACCGCCACGCTGAACACGTTCCACCACGTCAGCCGCACCATGCCTTCGATGCCGTTCGTAGAATCGTTCAGATAGACCGCATCGAGGGCGGTCGGGCCACGTTCCGCGCGGGCGCCGTAGTATCCCTCCGGGGTGAGATACGTCTTCGTCTTGTCTCCCCGGCCGGGCAGCCAGCCGCATCCGCTCAGCGCGATGAGCGCCGACAGGCCAATCCATCGCAGGCTCCGTTGCACCCTGCGTTCCCTCGCTCGAAAAGCTAGGAGACGGTACGACAAGCTGTTGCCATCCACTTCTCTTGAGAATACGCAGGCCGACCCAACCTGTGCAAGAGTGGCCACAGCCTGCCTCCGTGCTCCCGGCAGCTCCATCTCACGGCAGCGTCTGCACGAGCAGCAGATTGGTGCCTCCGGTCTTCCCAAATGGGATGCCCGCCGTGATGAGGATGCGGTCTCCGCGCGCGACGATCCCGGTTCCCCGGGCTGCCTTCGCCGCCTCCGCAATCAACTCGTCGGTCGAGCCCAGCGCCGGCAGCAGCACGGGAGTGACGCCCCACGAGAGCGTCAACTGCCGCACCACGTCGGCCCGCGGCGTCCCCGCGATGATGGGCGCCCGAGGACGGAACCGCGCGACGGCGCGCGCGGTGAAGCCCGAGTCGGTGCACACCACGACGGCGGCCACCCGGAGATCGGTCGACACCTGCGCCGTGCTATGGCCGATCGCCTCCGAGACGGTCAACTCGCGCGCCCCGTGCTCGTGCCGCGAGCCGACCGCGCACAGGCCCGATTCCTCCGTCGCATCGATGATGCGCGCCATCGTCTCGACCGTATGGATCGGGTGCTGCCCGATCGCGGTCTCGCCGCTCAGCATCACCGCGTCCGTCCCGTCGAGGATCGCGTTCGCCACGTCGGCCACCTCCGCCCGCGTGGGCATCGCCTCCGCGATCATCGACTCGAGCATCTGCGTCGCGGTGATGACGGGCCGCGCGGCCATCCGCGCACGCGCGATCAAATCCTTCTGCACGAGCGGCACGCGGGCGAGGTCGGTCTCGACGCCGAGATCGCCGCGGGCGACCATGATGGCGTCCGACGCCTCCAGGATCGCGTCGAAGTCCTCGAGCGCCTCGCGCTTCTCGATCTTCGCGATGATCTTCGCCGGATGATGTGCCGCGTCCACGAGCTCTCGCAGGCCGCGGATGTCGTCGGCCGAGCGCACGAACGAGAGGGCGATGAAATCGACGTCCTCCTCGAGCGCCACGGCCAGGTCCGCACGATCCTTGTCCGTAAGCGACGGGATGCGGAGCGATGTGCCGGGGAAGTTCACGCCCTTGTGGCTGTCGATGGGGCCGCCGGCCTCGATGCGGCAGACGACTTCCCGGCCGCGGAGCGCCTCCACGCGGGCGGCGACGGCGCCGTCGTTGAGGAGGATGGGGTCGCCGACGCGCACGTCGTCGGCCAGGTGCGGGTAGGTGATGGCGAGTCGCTCGGCGGTGCCGGCGACGTCCTCGCTCGTGAAGGTAACTGTCCGCCCCTCGACGAGGGTGATCGGCCCGCCCGGCACCTCGCCGATGCGGATCTTCGGCCCCGCCAGATCCGCGAGGATCCCCACCGGTCGGCCGCGCTCGTCGGCGATCCGACGGAGCGTCCGGATCACGCCCCGGTGCTCGTCCTGCGTCCCGTGGGAGAAGTTGAGCCGCGCGACGTCCATCCCCGCGTCCGCAAGGGCGCGGAGACGATCCGGCGGGGAGCTTTGGGGACCGATGGTGCAGACGATCTTCGTGCGTCGGATCATCTATATCCCCGTCCCGACACGCGACACTCCATGAGGTCTTCCCGGTGGATCGTCCGGTTGGCGTGGGCCCCCGACGTCGCCCGTCCGATTATACCACAGTCCCCGTGGGCACGCAAGCTTGCAGAGCCGGGAGAACGCCCCGTCATGGCGCCTTGGGGCAGGCATCCCGCGCCCTATCTTTCGTGTCGACCCGCCCGACTTCCACCAGCGACGAGGAGGAGCAATGCGATACGTCCGGTTCATCCGCGAAGGTGCGATCGGCTACGGAGTGCTCGACGGCACGACGGTGAAGGTGCTCGACCGCTCGTTCCTCGAAGGCGGCAAGCCCAGCCGCAGCGCGGTATCCCTCGCGTCGGTGCGGCTGCTCGCCCCGACAGCCCCGCGGACAGTGGTCGCCATCGGCCTCAACTACGCCGACCACGCCAAGGAATCCGGTATGCCCGTGCCTCCCGAGCCGTTCCTTTTCCTCAAGACGCCGGGCAGCATCATCGGACCGGACGAACCCATCCGTCTCGTCGCCCCCGATCACCGCAACGACTACGAGGCGGAGATCGTCGTGGTCATGAAGAAGGACGCACGAAACGTCCCCGCCGATTGTGCGCTGGATTACGTCCTCGGCTACACCTGCGGCAACGACGTGTCGGACCGGACGTACCAGAAGGCCGACTCCCAGTGGGTGCGCGCCAAGGCCTGCGACACGTACGGCCCCATCGGCCCGATGGTCACCGACGAGATCGACCCGCACAACGTCCGCATCCGCACGCGGCTCAACGGCGTCGTGAAGCAGGACTCGAACACGAATCAGATGGTGTTCACGATCCCGCAGCTCGTCGCGCACGTGACGCGGTACATCGCCCTCGTGGCCGGCGACGTGATCTTCACCGGCACGCCGCCCGGCATCGGGCCGATGCGGTCGGGCGACGTCGTCGAGGTGGAGATCGAGGGCATCGGCGTACTGCGGAACCCGGTGGCGACGATGTGAAGAGCGTCCATGGCGCCACGCGGCGTCAGTTCACCCGCCGGCGCCGGTTCCGGACGAAATCCTCGAGGACGTAGCCGCCGAGATCGTCCGCCGCCGAGTAGTACGCCCGGCCCTGGTTCACCTCCGTGAGCCGCCGGACGAACTTCACGAGGTACGGGTCCTGCGTCACCATGAACGTGGTGATGGTGATCTTCTGCCGGCGGCACCGCGCGGCCTCCTCGATCGTGCGGCTGACGATCTTCGGGTCGAGCCCGATCGAGTTGACGTAGAGCCTGCCGTTCTCCGCGATTGCCGACGGCTTGCCGTCGGTGATCATGAAGATCTGTTTGTTCGCGCAGTGCTGGTGGTTGAGGAGCGACTGGGCGGCCTGCAGAGCGGCCTTCGTGTTCGTGTGGTACGGCCCGACGGACACGTACGGCAACTGGTCCACCTCCACCTCGTACGCGTCGTCCCCGAACAGCACCACCTTGTAGTAGTCCCTCGGGTACTTCCGCATGACGAGCTCCGAGAGCGCGAGGGCGACCTGCTTGGCCGGGGTGATGCGGTCCTCGCCGTAGAGCACCATGCTGTGGCTGATGTCGAGGAGGAGCACCGTGGCGCACGAGGTGAGGTGCTCCGTCTCGTAGACCTCGAGATCCTCCTCGCGCAGGACGAAGTCGAGCCCCTCGCGGCGGATGGCGTTGCCGACGGTGGTCGGGAAGTCGATGTTGCTCGACGGATCGCCGAACTTGTACTGCCGCGTCTCGCTGACGCGCTCGACGCCCTCGCCCTCGCGCGGCACGGGGTGCATGCCGTTCAAGCTCTTCTTCAGGCTCGAGAAGATCGCGTTGAGCGAGTCCTCGCGGATGATCCGTTCGCCTCTCTTCGTGAGCGCGTAGGTGACGGTGTCGTTGCCCTCGCCTCCCTCCCCGCTCCCATCGTCGGCGGCGCTCTCCCGGATCATGCCGCGCTCCTTGAGGCCGTCCACGAAATCCTGCCAGCTCTGCGCGGCGTCGAGGAGGCCCGTCTGCCGCGCGAGGTATCGGGCCCATTCGAGCGCCTGGTTCACGTCGCCGTTCGCCTGAAGCAAGAGATAGGTGAGCATCCTCGCGAGTTGGTTCATCCGCTGCTGCTGCGACAGCTCGTCGGGCTCCCATTGTCTATACCGGAATATCATGGCTGCTACCGTTTCCTCGTATCGTCGTCCCGGCTCAGGATCTCGCTCATCAGGTCGCGATAGACGGCGTGACCTTCGGCGAGACGGTCCTTGCTGAGCTGGGAGTGCGCGTGCAGGCCTTCGAGGACGAACTCCATGACGGCGTAGAGGTCGGTGTCCCCGAGCAGGTCGCCGCCGGCGCGCTCGGCGACGCGTCGAAGCCCGGGCACCTGTTTCAGGACGCGCTCGTACTCTTCTCGGGGCATGCGATCGCTCAGGGAGAGCGTGTTGCCCGCGTCGAACCAGGCGACGATATCCGCATAGAGGCGCCCGCCCCCGTCGGCTCCGCGGCCTTCGTCGGCCACGCCGCCGACGCCGGCCTTCGAGCCACGGCTCTTCGACGGCGCCGGGAAGTACCGCTCGAAGATGGTGTGGGCGGCCCGGCTGATCATCGACGCGGCGACCTTCTGCGGCCCTTCCCGCTCGCCCTCGTACACGAGCTCGAGCCGGCCGGTGATCGCCGGGGCGAGCGCGTGCAGGTCGCAGATCCGCGGCTGCACGTCGCCCCGCTGGCCGTTCAGGAGCGCTCGCCGCTCCACCGTGGAGACAAGGTCCTCCGTGCAGCTTATCGTCATGCGGGCACTGACGCCCGACCTCTGATCCACGTACTCGCTCTGCCGCGCCTCGACCGCCGTCTGCTCGATGAGCTGACGGAAGAGCCGAGGAATCCGCACCTTGATCCCGTCCTCGCGCTCCACCCATGCCTCCTGCTCCGTGATCGCGATGCCCTCCTCGAGCGTGCGCGGGTAGTGCGTGATGACCTGCGAACCGATACGATCCTTGAGCGGCGTGATGATGTTGCCGCGGTTCGTGTAGTCCTCCGGGTTGGCGGTGAAGACCATCTGCACATCGAGCGGGATGCGCACCGGGAAGCCGCGAATCTGGATGTCCTTCTCCTCCATGATGTTGAGGAGGCCCACCTGGATGCGCGGCTGCAGGTCGGGCAGCTCGTTGATGGCGAAGATGCCCCGATTCATCCGCGGGATGATGCCGAAGTGGATCACGCCCTCGTGGGCGTAGTGGAGCCGCTGCGCAGCCGCCTTGATGGGGTCGATGTCCCCGATAAGGTCCGCAATGGTCACGTCCGGCGTCGCCAACTTCTCGCCGTAGCGCGCGTCGCGGGGAATCCACTCGATGGGCGTGTCGTCGCCCTGCCCGCGCACCATGTCCACGCCGTACTTCGAGATCGGGTGGTAGGGGTGGTCGTTCACCTCGCTTCCGAGGATGACGGGGATCTCGGGGTCGAGGAACTGGGCGAAGCTGCGCACGAGCCGTGTCTTGGCCTGCCCGCGGAGGCCGAGGAGGATGATGTCGTGCCTGGCGAGGAGGGCGTTGACGAGCTGCGGGACCACAGTGTCGTCATAGCCGATGATGCCGGGGAAGAGCGTTCGGCCCTTGGCGAGCTGATCCATGACGTTGCGGCGCAGTTCGTCCTTGACTGACTCATCAGTATAACCGGAGGCGCGCAACTCACCCGACGTCCGAGGTCGCCCTGCCATGCGAGGGTGACTCCTTGCTGCCCGTCCGCCGCCGGATGCGCCGGCGGCGAAGCCGATAGTGATAGCCCATCGTGACGGCTGCATCCGCACGCAACGATTCGCGCGTGCTGCTGATAGGAACACCGATGCGGAAGGAGGAAGTTTCTTTGCCCGGCGGAGGGCCGCCACAAAGCGCCACCGGACATCGCGGGAAGGTCATCTCAGCGTGTGCCGCCGCGGAGGCCGGCGCACGCCGCTCACGGATTAGCCGATTCCGCTCCGTAGGGGAACCGCGCGTCGTACGGCGCGGCGGAGAGCTCGGCGAGGAACGAGGCGATGCGCTCGGTCGTGACGCGTACGTACGCGTCGCCCTTCTCCGCGGTCGCCTGACGGGGATCGCCGGCGCCGGTGTCCTTCGTGAAGAGGTGCCACGGCCGCGTGATCTGCACCCAGCCTTCCTCGATGGCCGCGAACATGGTGCGCCGCGTCGAGCCGTCGCCGGCCCGCTCCAGGTGGACGAGGTCGCCGAAGAGGTGGAGCGCCACGCTCGTCTCCATCTCGCCCGAGTGGTTGTCCGGGTTCACGAAGAGCGTCCGGCCGACGTCGTCCGCCACGGTCCACCAGTTGACGAGGCAGGCGAACATGTCGCGCCTGCCGTACTCCTCGCGGAGGAAGCTCTTGAACTCGTTCCCGCCGTGGCCGTTCAGGATGACGAACTTGCGGATGCCGTGGTGCACGAGGGAGTCCATGACGTCGCCGACGAGGCGGTTCAGCGTGGACTGATGGACGTTCATCGCGAACGGGAACGCGAGCTGGTTCGTGTCCACGCCGTAGGGGACGGTCGGCAGGCGGATCGTCCGCGCGCCGCCCTCGTTCGCGAGGCGACACGCGCGCTCCGCGACCGCGGTGGCGCAGAGGAAGTCCTCGCCGTAGGGCAGGTGTTTCCCGTGCGGTTCGGTCGCGCCGATCGGCAGTAGGGCCACCTCATACCGCAGCGGCCCCACGTCGCCGTAGGTCGTCGTCTCCAGGTTCCACGGGTAGGCCATCTCCGGCTCCTCTCCGACGCGTGCGATCCGGCGCCGCACGGGCGGGCCTCAGGCATGTTCCGGACGAGGCGGGACGCTTCCATCCCGCCTCGTCTCCATCGCAGTGAGATCACCCAGGGGGTCCGCGCTACTGCGAGACTGCCGCGGCGCAGTCCAGCAATTCGTTCCGGAATGCCGCCACGGTGCCATCGTTGTTCGTGGCGTCGAGCACGTACCGCGCGGCGCCGATCCGCACCTCCTCCAGGGACTGCTCGGCCATGCCCGGCAGCGTCACGTCGAGGAGATGGTGGATTTTCGCCTTCGCCGCCGGACTCACCGACGGGTCCGCAAGCTTGCCTCGCAGCGCGATGAGGATGCGCGCGTCCTCCATGGCCTCGCGGACCGCTTCCCAGCGCCGGCAGGAAGTGTTGTGCCCGGTCGAGTCGGTGTAGACGATCGGGTACTCGGCCTCGGTGCGCTTCCACATCGAGTCGCCGATGTTGTAGCACCAGTACCCGATCCCCGTGCCGCCGTAGTTGAACGCGAACGGCGCGGACATGCGGTACTGCCCGGCGATGTTGATCGTCTTGGTGTTCCAGCCGACGGGACGCGCATAGCCGTAGCCGCAGTCATAGGACCAGAGCGTCTTGCCGGTCGCCCGCACGAGGTTCATCTCCGGGATATCGTCGCGCAGCCAGTAGTAAGGCGGCGTCCAGACGGACGTTACCTCGGCCATCGCCTCCATCATCGGCAGGTCGCCGCCGCCGTCCACGTAGATCTTCATGCCGGGGTGCGCCTTGAGCACCTGTCGTCCGAACGTGACGTAACCGTTGACCGAGTTCCAGCCACCGCCGCCCGGTTCGTCGTAGGGATAGAGGGCGACGTGGTTCTCGTCGATGCCGCGCGCCGCCAGGCGTGCCAGCACCTGCCCGATGTAGGCGGCGAAGCGTGGCACGTACGCCGAGTCTGCCGTCGGCGCGCCCAGCCGCGGGATGCCGGTCAAGAGCAGAAACACGTCGTGGCCGGCCAGCGGCGCAGTGAACCGGTCGAGGTTCGCGAAGTCGACGTCCACGCGCGGCGTGCTGGCCATGGTCAGGGTCGCCGGCGGCACCCCAGTGATGAACACGGTGGCGCCGTGGGCGAGCAGGTCCTCGACCGCGTTGCTCTCGTAGCGCGCCCAGGCGCACAGCCGCATCGAGTCGTAGCCCGCCATCTGGAACGGCAGCACGTCGAGGGCGATGTCGACCTGCGTCTCGGCCGGCCGCGTGCCGAAGGTGACGGTGACCTGGTGCTGGCCCGGCGCGACGTTGGCCAGGTCGATGTCGAGCCAGACCTCCCGCGTCTCGAGGGACGGGATCGCCAACGTCCGCGCTCCCAGCGGCACGATGGGGTCCCAGGCGACGGTGCCCTGATTCGACGGCACCGGCTTCACTTCATACGCCGTCACGACGGGTCCGCCCGGCTGCGTCGCGATCTGTGCGCCGACCGCCGCCGTCGCGGCCGTCACGTTCAGCAGCTTCACGGAGACCGGCTCATGCTCGCCCTTCACGCAGCGGCGGGCGATCCGCAGGGGAATGGCGATGTCGGTCGGCAGTTGCCGGTCCACGCCCCGGTTCTCCCACGTGGTGCCCTCGAACGCGACGACGCGGGTGTTCGGCGCCTTCGCGACGACCGACTTCGCGACGTCGGCCAGCACCAGGGCGCGCTTCGCCCGGGCGTTCAGCGCGACGGTCCGGGTGGTCAACTGCTCGCCGAACGCCGGCGTGGCACCCGGTGCCGCGGCCTGCAGCTCGGCCACCGCGGCCGCTTCCTTCTCGATCTCGACCGACTCCTGACGCATCGCTGCCCGGACGCCCCGATCGGTGGCCGCTATCCTCGCGCCCCCGATCGCGTCCCGGACTGCGGACACGGCCCGTTGCGTCAGCGCCCGGTCGTTCACGTACGGCTGGAGCGTCACCTCGCGCGAGTCACTCAGGAGCCGGTTGCCGGACGGATCACTCAGCGTCCACTCGAAGCGGTAGACGCCCGGCGCCGTCACGGATACCGGCATCTTCAGCAGGCTGCGTCGGCCGACGACCCGGCCCACCGCCGCCTGCCGCGATCCGTCCGGTCGCATGCAGACGACCTCGGCCTTCAGCAGGCTGTCGGGGCTCGGGTTCACGATGCGGAACACGAGGTCGTCCCCGGTGAGGAGCCGATCCCAGCTCAGGTTCTCCGGCGTCATGCTGGCCTGTTCGGATCGGGCCAACCCGAACCATGCGCCCGTGAGGCGGTTGTCGCAGCGATACGTGCGCCACTGGGCCGCGGCGTCGACGGGCGCGGAGGTCCCGAAGCAGTAGATGCGGCCCGACTCGCCGCCTGTCACCGCGAACTCGAGCCCCGGCCTACTCTTCACGATGTCGCCGAAGGCCGCGGTCATGTTGATCGTGCGGTTGTCGAACTGGTGGTTGTAGAGGGTGACGCCGGCGTCGTTGAAGACGAGCAGGTTGCCGTTCTGGGTGCAGAGGACGTACTCGAGCCTCCTGTCGCCGTCCACGTCGATGATCGCGCCCGACGCGAGGCTCCGGCCTTGCGTGTCGATGTCCCAGAGCGCGCGGCCGTTCTCGTCGAACCGGTACAGGACGCCCGTCTGCGTCACGGTGAACAGGTCGGCGATTCCGTCGCCGTCCATGTCGCCCGCCGAAATGGTCGAGGCGATGGCGCCGCGGGTCGGTCGCGTCCACAGCACGTTGCCGCGGCCGTCCAGACAGTGGAATCGCTCGTCGCGCGACGCAACGGCGACGCAGGGCTGCCCGGCGGAGTTGCCGAAGATGATGGCGGAGCACGTGGCCCAGTCGGGCGAGGTGCCGCCGATGGCATGGACCCAGATGATGTTGCCCGAGGCGTCGAGCGCGAACACCTTGCCGAGGCCCGTGGTCATGACGATCTCGAGCGTGCCGTCGCCGTTCAGGTCGCCGACCGCCGGGCTCGAGCACTCGCCCTCGATCTGCGTCACCCATATCGTGGCGCCGGTCAGCGCGTCGAACACACTGACCTTGCCCGACTTGTCGCCCTGAACGACCTCGATCGCCCCGTCGCCGTTCAGGTCGGCCAGCGCCGGCGATCCGTCGAAGATGGGCGCCATGTCCTTCTGCCAGACCACCGTCCCCCGGCCGTCGAGGCACGTGAACATCCCCGTGTTGTCCCCGGCATAGATGAGCGGAGACGCATCTTCGCGCTCCAGTATGGCCGGGCAGGTCTGGTAGCGGCCGCGGGTGTCGAAACGCCAGAGTTCCCTGCCCGTGCCGTCGACTGCGATCATGTTCTCGTACGCCGCGGTGAGCACCTCCGCATCCCCGTCGCCGTCCAGATCCACCACCATCGGCGCACCTTCCATCGACATGCTCGAGTTCTCGACCCACAACTGCTCGATCCCCACTGCATGCGAGGAACGGGCCCACAACAGGACACACGCGAGGATGGTCAACCCACACGCAGTTCCGCGCCCCTTCCAGCTGGGACACGGCATCGCCTTTCGGCCACGCGGCGCACGGCTCATACAGGTATCCCCTCTACGTTTGTGACGACGGTGAGCCACGGAACTATGAACGGTACCAGAACGCCGCGCGGCCGGCAATGCCCCGGTGGCACGAGCACGAGCCCTGCGGCCGAACGGCGCGAGCGCACACCTCCGTGACGTCCGCCGCGATGCGGTCGGCCACTGGCGCGGTCGGTGGCGCAATGCGGGCCGTCCCACCGGCACGAGGGAACTTGCCCCCGTTCCGCACGTGCGCGTACAGTACTGACTGGTCAGTACCGCAAGCTGATGGGAGTGCTCCATGGCCCGCCGCGATAGGCGACACGAAATCATGCTTGCGGCGGAACGGGTCTTCACCAACCGCCGCTTCCACGAGGTAACCCTCGACATGATCGCGGCCGAGGCGAGGGTCGGAAAAGGCACGATCTACCGCTACTTCGGGGACAAGGAGGACCTGTTCCTCCAGACCGCCACCTCCGGCTTCGACGAGGTGTGCGACCTGCTGCACGCGCGGGTTCCCGAGGACGACGGGTTCCGCGAGCGGCTGCTCAGCGCCTGCCGTCAGATCAACGCGTACGCGGAACGGCGTCGGCACCTCACGCATATGATGGACGTCGAAGAAGGCCAGCTCATGTGGGAGAGAAGGGGCGTCCGGCGGCGGTGGATCGAGAAGCGGGCGCGTCTCGTCGAGGCGCTCGCGGCGATCATCCGGCAGGGCATCGATGAAGGCCAGGTTCGGCGCGACGTCTCGGCGCCCGTGCTCGCGACGTACCTTCTCGGGATGCTTCGCACGCGCGAGCGCGATCTCTGCGATGCAGCGCCCGAGGAGCGGTCGCTGGAGGCGATGCTGGTCCTATACTGTGGCGGTGCGCTCCGCGCGTCCGCAACCTCATCGGACGGAGAGGCAGACAGATCATGACCGAGGAACGGACCGGCCCGCGCAAGAAGGGCCGCAAGATCATCATCGCGGTTGCCTTCCTCGCGGTGGCCGGGATTCTGGCAGGAGGCTACTGGTTCTTCTTCATGCGCGGCATTGTCTCGACCGATGATGCCAGGGTGGATGGCGACCTGCTCGACGTAGCACCGCAGATCGCCGGCACGCTCGCCACCATCAACTTCGGCGAGGGCGACCGCGTGCGGAAGGGCGACGTGCTGTTCACGCTCGACGCGCGCGCCCTCCAGGTCGGGGTCGATCAGGCGCAGAGCGACGTGGCGTCGAAGGACGGCGCGCTCGCGGCCGCGCGGGCACAGCTCTCGAGGGCCGTGAACGGGCCGCTCCCAGACGAGATCAAGGTCGCCGAGGCGGCGATGCGGGGAGCAGCGGCGGAACTCGAGCTGGCCCGCATCGGGTGGGAGCGGATGCAGACGCTCTACGCCGCGCACACGATCCCTGAGGAGCAGCGCGACGAGGCCCGCGCTCGGTTCGAGACCGCGACGCAGGTCCACGATGCCGCGGTGAAGCGGCACGAGATGCTTCGGCAGGGCACGCGGCCGGAGGACGTCGCCGCCGCGAAGGCGACGGTCGAGCAGCGCGCGGGTGACCTTGCATCGGCGCGCGCCGCCGTCGCA
>Ga0315279_10002302_pt1 | contig 29072 bp, 27 predicted proteins | sample YL17G06_20_MG_FD_203694 | JGI IMG/M metagenome (GOLD analysis project Ga0315279, IMG submission 203694) | Sediment microbial communities from Yellowstone Lake, YNP, Wyoming, USA - YL17G06_20 | ecosystem: Environmental > Aquatic > Freshwater > Lake > Sediment | place: USA: Wyoming | collected... | reverse complement strand
GACCCTGGAAAGTTCTGCCACAGCATTGAGGGTGTGGCTGCGAGCGGGTCTGGAGACTGCTGTTCCTAGTTGATAGGCCAGCTTGGTTGGCCTCTTTGAAGTCTCCTCGGCCCAATCATCAATCATGAGCTCACCGTAAAGGCTCACACCCTTGAGCGCTCTCACTACAAGATCAGTGCTGACTCCGATGTTGTTCCTCTGAGGGTCACCTATCGTTGCAACCTGGGAATCGCGGTGAAGGATCCTCTCGACCAGGGTGAAAGGTACGAGTGAGATGGCGTAGAGAGGCTCGACAAACCTGCTGTGGTAGATTGCGGTTTCCGCAAAGCCAATCTGGACCGAATTCGAAGGAGTAATATCGATCCTGTGACCAGCAAGGTATTTTCCTTCCTCCGAATCGAGAATGCCGCTCACAGCGGAGACCTTGAGCTTTCTCCCTAGGGTCTTACTTGCCGAGAAAAGCGTATAGCTCGGAGCACCGTCGGAGAGAAGCAAGGTCCCGGTTCTTCCAGGCCCCCATCTGAGCTTATCTCTTCCCAGCGTCACATCAAGAAAAGCCGCTCTCATCGAAATGTAGAATCTATCTGAAAAAATGAGGACGTCTTTGAGACTAAAGAGTTCCTCGCCGTATCGCCAGCCCTCAGAGAGTTTCCCAACATAGATATCTTCGAATAGAACAATGTTTGGACGCAGAATCGCCCACGCCTGAAAGCCTGCTCTCGACCCGTCCCTGAAATCCACGTCTTTCTGGTTCCAGTTGTCGGCGATGGCATCGGCGTACAACGAAAAACGGAAGTCGAAGTTCTGCTCTTTCTTCTGGAACAGAAATGGTGTTTCCCTGTACTTGGACGTGTTTCCCTCGAGCTCCCTGATCTCTCTGCTGAACTCCCTCAGGAGTCTCTCGAGTGAAGGCGAATTAGGGAGCGAGCGTGGACTTGCCTCGAGCGATATCAAAAGCTGTGCGATATCGTATCTGGACACAGGCCGCGTTGAGAAAAAGAAGGAATCCACTAGTCCCTGAATCCAGAGCTTCCTCAGCTCCTCGTAGGCCCAGTGGTCCGTGGGCAGGAGTTCTGGGGGCGCCGCAGCGGCAGCGAATGGTCCAGATCCTGACAGAGTGGCGGCAGCAAACAACATCGCGAGAGCGACGACTCTTGCGAGAGTTTTCATGCCGCCCATCATATGGGGCAGCCCGCGCCAGTGTCAAGGGCAAGAATGGCTGCGTAGCGATCTTTGAACGTCGCCACGCAGCCACCTAGCTCAGAGCGCTTTACCGTAGTGAGACAATTTCTCGGAACCGAGGGGCCCTCACAGCGGTCGGTTTCGAATTACGTCCTAGGCGATTCCTCTGCGGCGCTTCGCCTCTTCAAACTCTCTCTTGTCCGGGAAAAGCACGACCTTGGCCGATCTTCTTGGCCTTGTCATCATTTCAACAAAGCCCTTGTCAAAGTCGGCGAGAGTGAACATGTGCGTGATGACAGGACTTATGTCAAGCCTGCCAGAAGCCAGCAGGTTTCTTACACGGAACCAGGTGTCGAACATCAACCTGCCATTTATTCCGTGGACCTGAGCGCCCTTAAAAACGATTCCGTTGTTGTAGTCCACGAGTGTCGGCGATTCGGCAGCTATTCCGAACGCGGTGAACCTGCCGCCCTTGCGCAGCATCTTGAAGCCTTCGTCAAGCGCCTGCGGAGAGCCGGCCATGTCGAGCACTATGTCCGCTCCAAAACCGTAGGTATTATCTTTGACGAACTTCACGCGGTCGATGTCTTGCTTGTTGGCATAGAGCGTAAAATCAGCACCCATCCGCTTCCCAATCTCCATGTTGATGTCATACTTTCCGACCAGGAATATCTTTGTCACGCCAGCAACCCTCGCCACCCCAACGGCGAACAGGGCTATTGGGCCGTCTCCGACTATGGCCATTGTTTTCCCGGCCACATCGTTGTCCTCGCCCAGCACTGCGTACGTGGCGTTTCCAAGAGGCTCCTGGACGGTTGCAAACTCAGGAGAAATAGCGCGGTCGTTTATCCAGCAAACGGACTCGGGCACCGCAAAGAACTCCGCAAAGGCACCGTTACAGTCCACGCCCAGTATCGAGAGATTCGCACAGATGTGCTCCTGTCCCGTGAGGCACTGGATACAGGCCTTGCACGGAATGTGCGTCTCGGCAGAGATGTAGTCACCAACCTTGACCTTCTTCACGCTGGAACCCACTTCCACCACGTCTCCCGCCACCTCGTGGCCAAGAATCTGCGGAAGTCTTTTTTCTCCTATTCTTCCCTGAGACCACGCGTCCCACTTGTAGATGTGGACGTCAGTGCCACAGATTGAAGTGGCTCTGACCTTGACAAGCACCTGGTCAGCGCCAATCTTCGGGGTGTCGACATCAATGTATTCCGCCCCGGGCTGGGGCTTTGTTTTCACAACTGCCTTCATTTTCGCCATGGGTTCCTCCTTTTGGTTCTCCTATAAGAGCGTGTTCATAACGGCGTCTAGTCCTTCCTGTAACGGCGTCGTGACAGGGTAGCGCAAGAATCGCGTCTCTGCTCGACTCGCGTGTTCTCTCGATTCTTGCTCGTCTATCAACGTCAACAAGAACGCTGGCAATCCCAACAGGACACTGACAGTGTTGACACGGCACCGACGTGATCCTGCTGGCAAAGATCAACATAGAAGCTTAGCATTTGCGCTTCGTGCCGTCAAATGCTCCCGAGCGGCGGTAGTGTCCTAATTTGCCGTCAGCACATCCTCGATTGTCCAGAGCCGGTCAGCAATTCCCGCTGCCATTGCCGGAGTGACCCGTAGGGTTTCGTGTATTTTCACGAAGTTGTAGTGGGCGAAATACAGGCCAAGCTGGCGGAGATTTGGGAGGAGAAAAAGACCATCTGACCGACGCACGCCAGAACATCGCCCCATCGAGTTTATGCGCAATTCAATTTTCTTAAGAAAAGAGTTGACTTTTTATTATTGCGTTGTATAATTTGTACAACTAAGCCAACAGAGGGGAGGGCTTGTTATGTCGAAAGCAAAGGTGGAGTCGTTTGGTACGTTTTTCGAGTTTCTCCGTCAACGCAACAGGCTGACCTTGCGAGATTTTTGCAAGAAAGCCGGGGCCGATCCGGCCAATATCAGCCGGATGGAACGCGGGGCCATGTCGCCGCCGAAAGGCCGGGAGATACTGGAACGGTACGCCGGGGCGCTGGGGCTGCGGGAGGGGACCGACGACTGGTATAAGTTTTTCGATCTGGCGGCCGTGGCTCAAGGTGTGGTTCCCGATGATATTCTCAGCGACGAAAACCTGGTCAAGGCTCTGCCCATATTCTTTCGCACGCTGCGCGGCCAAAAGCCCAGCGTTGCAGAGATGAAGAGGCTTGCCGAAAAAATAAGGCAAGGCCGGCGTACCTGATGGATCTGGACAACTTCAAGGCGCCCTTTATCCGACCAGAGCAGGCCTGGCAGGAAGCCGACCGGATTCGCAAAGAACACTGGCCTTCCGGACAGGTCCCCAGAATTACCTCCGTTGATGACTGGATCCGATTTGTGGAATCCATTCCCGAGGACCAATACGGGTATATTGAGCAACAAGCTTACGAATTCGCGGGACGACTGCTTGTCCCGATAGATCGTTTGAGACAGGAAATCAGTCGGGCAATGACTAAGGCAAAGGGAGCGGGATTCGCTGATTGGGATCGTTCGGGTGATGCGGTGCGTGAGTACATGGCGAGCAATGTTTGTCGCGTCTTTGGAGTCTCGAGTCAAGTGATTGAGAAGCGAATCATCCGCGAGAGGTTATCGCCCATGGAATAGGACAAGGGTCATAGCGAATGTTTCGATGGCGGGCGACAAAAAACAGTTGGCCGCGATTGAAAACAATGCCCTCGCGTTTCTCTCAGGGCAGATTAACCAGGCTGTTTTGTGGCTGAAGAAAAGATGAGACAGAAAGAATGAAATTGGGACACTACCGGTTTTTGCCGTTCAGGGGAAAGATGGAGGGAGCTTGGCTGTGGTTTGTGCGAGGGCTTACACACCACGTTGAGATGTGGAAGACAGGATTGAATATGTAGGAAAAGATAACATACTCTTGACAGATTATCCGACATCGTCTAAAATGGTATTGGATGACCGGAGAGGAGGCCATTATGACAGAGAGAAACCGTAACCTTGGTCGAAGAATAAGAGGACTGAGGGGGGAGGCGGGAATCAGCCAGAATAAACTGGCTCAAATGCTGGACGTTTCGCGTCCGACGATTACTCAAATGGAATTGGGGGAGAGAAAGGTCTCGATCGACGAACTAGTGCGACTTTCGGAAATATTCAATGTCTCCGTAGAAAGCATGCTGGGTTTAGGAAAGGAGCCGGAGGTCGTTTTGGCTAGGAGGAAGAAAGGCGAAAAAGCGGTGCAACAGATTAGAATAAGTGTTCCCTGGAAAAACCTGGAGAAATTCAAAGAAGTCCTGCTCTACATACTGAGCAAAGTCGGCTCAAAGTCCAATATTGGGGAGACTGTGCTCTATAAGCTGCTCTACTTCATTGATTTTGATCACTACGAGAAATACGAGGAACAGTTGATCGGTGCGACGTATCTGAAGAACGACTATGGTCCCACGCCGATCGAGTTTAGGAAGATAGTTGATGAGATGATCGGGAACAAGGACATCGAGAAGGTTGAGAGTGAATACTTCAGTTTTCGGCAAAGGAAGTACTTGCCGCGGAGAACACCTGATCTTTCCAAACTAAGAGCTAGCGAGCTCGAAGTAATCGATGACGTTCTGAACAGGCTTTCGGATATGAACGCCACTCAAATCAGTGAGTACTCTCACGGCGACGTTCCGTGGTTGACAACGGACAAGGGGAAGACCATTGAATACGAGTCTGTCTTCTACAGAACTGCACCATATTCAGTGAGGCAATACGATTAGCAAATTCTGCAGCATTTCTCGGATTCCCGCGTTTGAAAGCGATCTTAGAATACTTTCTAGGAGATTCAAGACTCTCGAGGACGATCTAAGAACCTTTATTGACAAACAACTGTATCTTTATCACAAGTTGAGGATCGACAACAAAGGAATCTTCCGGATTCCTGGGTTGCAGATCGAGAATCCGTGTGTCTACAAGGCCAAGAAATTCGCCTGCCGTGCGCTTAAGGGCAAGGGAGCTAAATCCGGTATCAGGATCATCTATGCCTACTTTGAGACCGAGGATAGGATTGAGCTAGTCGAGATTTACTACAAGGGCGACAAGGAAAACGAGGATCTGAGTAGAATTCTGAAGCACTACAAGAGATGAACGCGCGTGCGAAGAACAACTTCCGCCAAGGTCGAAGTTGTTTGCGCCGAGGCTTTTCCCTGTTCCCCAATTTCCATTGACGACACCCCTGATCTTGTGGTAGTTTCCGAATCTGAAGGACCTGAAGCCTGAGCGGCAAACCCCTGATGTTAGCCGCTCTTAAGCTTAAATGGGGCTGGCATCCCTGGGCGGCGCTCTGGGAACCACCTGACACCGATTGTCGAGGGCGGCCTGCACGAAGGAACTGGAGAGATTCACTGGCCTAGACGGTGTGCCCCATGACAGCCTGCGCGGTTTCTCTGGAACTCTTTTCAAGGTGATGAAATGAAACAGAATGGTTCGGCAGGGGCAAAGGAAGGCCCGGCTCCATACGACCCCTCAAGGGTCGAGAAAAAATGGTACGCATACTGGATCGAGAAAAACTGCTTTTCGGCGGCTCCCGAGGCTGACAAGAAGCCGTTTTGTATCGTTATACCTCCGCCCAACGTGACGGGAAGCCTCACAATGGGTCACGTGCTTAACAACACACTTCAGGACATCATCATAAGATGGCGCAGGATGGAGGGATACGAGACTCTCTGGCTTCCCGGGATGGACCACGCGGGGATTGCTACTCAGAACGTGGTGGAGAGGGATCTCCTAAAGCGGAAGGTTCGCAAGGAGGCGCTGGGACGCGAGAGGTTCGTGGAAGAGGTGTGGAAGTGGAAAGAGCGTTACGGCGGCATCATTCTGAAGCAGCTTCAACTGCTGGGTTGTTCGTGCGACTGGTCAAGGGAGCGCTTCACCATGGACGCTGGCCTTTCGAGGGCGGTGGAAGAGGTATTCATCAGGCTCTTTGAAAAGGGTCTTATCTATAGAGGCAACTACATCATAAACTGGTGCCCGAGGTGCAAGACAGCTCTTTCCGACGAAGAGGTAAGTCACCAAGAGACGAAGGGTTACCTCTATTACATGAAGTATCCGATCAAGGGCACCCAGAAGCACATCACTGTTGCAACAACGAGACCCGAGACCATGTTGGGGGACGTGGCAGTTGCTGTGAGCCCCAAGGATCCTCGCTACAAGAATCTTGTCGGGAAGACGGCCGTCCTGCCCTTCTTGAGACGCGAGATCCCGATTATCGCCGATGACTACGTGGACCCCAAATTTGGGACTGGTGCGGTCAAGGTGACTCCGGCCCACGATGTGAACGACTTTGACATTGGGAAACGTCACGGGCTAGAGCCCATCGTTGTGATGAATGAAGACGGGACGATGAACGAGAACGCTGGAGACTTCGAGGGGCTGGACCGCTTCGAGTGTCGCAAGAGGATTCTGGAAGCGCTTGAAGACAGGGGGCTTCTCGCAAAGACCGAACCGTATGAGTACGCGATGGGTCACTGTTATCGCTGTGACACAATCGTGGAGCCATACCTTTCTGATCAGTGGTTCGTGAAAATGAAGCCTCTGGCTCAGCCCGCAATCGATGCGGCAAAGAAGGGCCAGGTGAAGTTCTTCCCGAAGCGCTGGAGCAAGGTGTACCTCCACTGGCTCGAAGGGATAAGAGACTGGTGCATCTCAAGACAGTTGTGGTGGGGTCATCGAATACCGATCTGGTACTGCGACGAATGCGGTGAGATACATGCTTCGAGAGGCAAGCCTGATAAGTGCAAGAAGTGTTCGAGCAGTAGCCTCCATCAAGACAGCGATGTGTTGGATACCTGGTTCTCTTCATGGCTCTGGCCTTTTTCCACGCTGGGTTGGCCGGAGGAGACAGAGGATCTCAAGTATTTCTACCCAACTTCTCTTCTTATCACGGCGCCGGACATCATATTCTTCTGGGTGGCGCGCATGGTGATGGCTGGTCTTGAGTTCACGGGGAAAGTGCCGTTTCCGCACGTCCATCTTCACGGCATAGTGCGGGATGATCTCGGCCGTAGGATGCAGAAGTCGTTAGGAAACTCTCCCGACCCGATCGACATAATTTCCGAGTACGGGTCTGACGCCCTGCGTTTTACGATGGCGCTTCTCACTCCCACAGGACAGGACATTCTCTTCTCAGCGAAGAAACTGGATACGGGAAGGCATTTCGCAAACAAGCTGTGGAATGCGGCGAGATTGGCCATTACTAACCTGGATGGCTTCGATCCTTCACGCGTTGACCCAAAATTGCTCAAGTTCACGCTCGAAGACAGGTGGATACTGAGCAGGCTTTCAAATCTGACAAGAGAAACACGTAGATACCTGACTACCTACAGGTTTAACAGCGCGGCCCGTGCGCTTTACGAATTTGCCTGGGGCGAGTTCTGCGACTGGTATCTGGAGCTCGCCAAGGTGCGCTTCTACGGAGACAAGAACACCCCGGAGTACTTATCGGTCCAGTACGTCACTCACAAGGTCCTTGACAGTTTCCTTAGACTTCTCCATCCCTTTATGCCTTTCATCACCGAGGAAATCTGGCAGAAACTCCCAGGCAGCGGCCAAAGCCTGGCCAGAGCCAGATGGCCCAAGAGTTCAAAAGCTCTGATGGATGAGGAGGCTGAAAACGAGATGGCCATTCTCCAACAGGCCGTTTGCGGGATAAGGAACATTCGCTCCGAGATGAACGTTGCGCCCAGCAGAAAGGCCCCCGTCTTGATAAGGGTCGGAGGCAGAAACCTTGAGATTCTCAGAAAGAACGAAGCAAGCCTCAAGTTCCTCTGCAAGGTTGACCGCGCTGAAATCTCTTCCTCGGTCACCAAACCGCAGCTCGCTGCGAGTTCCATCACGGAGGGCATGGAAATCTATATGCCTCTGGAGGGTCTCATTGACATAGAAGTGGAGAAACAGAGGCTTGGCAAAGAGCTTCAAAAGGCGCATGGAGACCTTGAGCTTACTCTCAAGAAACTCAACAACAGGGACTTCGTGGTCAAGGCGAAGCCTGAAGTGGTTGAGAGAGAGCGCCAGAAGCTAAAGACATTTGAAGAGCTGACCGACAAGCTTCAGAAGAATCTGGAAGCGCTGGGTGCTACCTGAGAGCGATAGTCTCACAGCGAATCGGTGGCCACCGAACACTAGTATTTACCGGAGATCGGTAGCATACTTTGAATTCCTCGCAGGTGTCGCGTTTTGCTGTAGCATGTGCCGTTTAATCACGAGTTTACCGTGGGGGTGAAGCCATGAGATTGAGCACGGGTGCGGCCGCGTTTGCGGCATTTTGTTTCCTTTTTTGCGTGAGTTCTCTCGGGGCCGGAGAGGTCGCAGTCACTGTCTACAACGAGAACATCGCCCTCGTGAAAGAGCTTCGTAAGATGAGCTTCCCCAGGGGCGAGAGTCAGACGGAGTTCAGGGAGGTCCCGGCCAGGATCGACCCAACTTCCGTGCACTTTGTTTCGAAGACCAACCCTAAGTCCGTGACCATCCTGGAGCAGAATTACGAGTATGACCTCGTGAGTGCGACGAAGCTTCTCGAGAAATACGTGGACAATCGCATCACCGTGTTTACCAAGGATGAGAAAGTCTTTGAGGGCACACTCCTGAGTTTTGACGCACAGAACCTGGTACTGGGCCCGGAGGGAAAACAGGGTCCTGTGACAGTCGTATCGAGAGAGAACGTCAGGGACGTGAGCTTTCCTGCTTTGCCCGGTGGTCTAATCACCAAGCCCACTCTGGTGTGGAAAATCCTCTCGGAATCGGCCGGTGACAACGATGTGGAGGTTAGCTACCTCACCGAGGGCATGAACTGGCATGCAGAGTACGTTGCCATCTCTGACTTGAAGGATGAGAACTTGAGGCTCGCCGGATGGGTGTCGGTCGAGAACACGTCGGGCGCAACATACAAGGATGCCAAGCTCAAGCTAGTGGCAGGGGCGATTCACAGGGTCAGGGAGATTGCCAAGGGTGGGCGTGCCGAGGGGGTCGAGATGTTTGCCGCAATGGCTCCTGCCGTGAGCGAGAGGCCCTTTTTTGAATACCACCTTTACTCCGTTGAAAAGCCCACCACTGTGAAAGACAACGAAATCAAACAGATATCGCTCTTTCCTGAGACAAAGACCACCGCAAAGAAAGTCTTTACGTATGACGGGGCGAACTACCCCAAAGACGTCAGGATTACTCTTGAATTCGTGAACTCCGAGGCCGCGGGTCTCGGCATACCTCTTCCCAAGGGAAAGGTGCGAGTCTACAAAGAAGACATCGACAAGGCTCTTGAGTTTGTCGGGGAAGACGCAATTGAACACACTCCCAAGGATGAGAAGGTAAGAATCTACGTAGGCAATGCCTTTGACCTAGTGGGGGAAAGGGCAACGGAATCTGTCCGACAGATTACGAGAACGCTCAGAGAAGAGACGACGCGCATCAAGCTTCGCAACCACAAGGAAGAAGCTGTCGAGATAATCGTGGTGGAGCACATCTGGGGTCAGTGGACCATTACTGCAAACTCCCTTCCTTTTGTGAAGAAAGACGCCAACACGATAGAGTTCACGGCAAAGGTCCCTGCGGGTCAGGAGGTTGTGCTCACATACACGGCAAGGATAGGCTATTAGTCAGAAGCGGTGCCAGAGGCCGGTGCTAGGAGCGGGAACGAGCGCAAGACCGGAAAGAGCCCAAGGGGCCGAAACTGGCGTCTGGGAAGGACGTTGCTGCTCACACCCTGGTGCCGGGCCAACGCTGACTGACGGTCAGGCAACGTTTGCCGCGGGCGTGGTGATATGGCAAGACGGAGGCTCCTCAAAAACACCAACTCAACCTTCAAGCTTGTTGCTCCCTACGAGCCACGAGGAGACCAGCCACAGGCGATAAGGGAACTCACAGAGGGAATCCTATCAGGTCGGAAGTATCAGACTCTACTGGGTGTGACTGGCTCGGGGAAGACGTTCACCGTTGCCAACGTCATTGCTAATGTCGGTCTTCCTACCCTTGTAATCTCCCACAACAAGACCCTGGCGGCGCAGCTATACGGCGAATTCCGCTCCTTTTTCCCGGAGAACGCCGTCGGCTACTTCGTAAGCTACTACGACTACTATCAACCAGAGGCATACGTTCCCGCTACTAATACCTACATCGAAAAAGACGCCTCCATCAACGAAGACATCGATAGACTGCGGCTCAACGCTACGAGCGCCCTGCTTGAGAGGGATGATTGTGTCATTGTGAGCAGCGTCTCATGCATATACGGGCTCGGAAGCCCCGAGGAGTTTATGAGTCTGGTCGTCCTCCTAGAAGTGGGGGAAGACACTGGAAGGCAGGCCGTTCTTCGGAAGCTCGTCGAAATACAGTACAGCAGAAACGACATCGATTTCAAACGGAGCACGTTCAGGGTGAGGGGAGAGGTTGTGGACATATGGCCTGCATACGAGGAAACCGCCGTCAGAGTGGAGTTCTTTGGCGATGAAGTCGCGAGGATCTCTGAGATAGACCCGCTCACTGGAAACGTGATCCGGAGGCAGGAGAGGACAGCAATATACCCGGCCTCACATTTTGCCACCGGCTACTCGAACGTTGAGAGGGCGATCGCTTCGATAAAGCAAGAGCTGGCCGGATGCCTCGAGGAGTTTGAGAAAGAGGGGAAGCTACTCGAGGCCCAGAGGCTGAGGACAAGGACAGAGTACGATATTGAGATGCTCAGCGAAGTCGGTTATTGTCCGGGCATAGAGAATTATTCGAGACACCTGAGCGGAAGGGCTCCGGGTCAGAGACCGTACACGCTACTGGACTACTTCGGGGAAAAGTTTCTTGTCGTGATCGACGAATCGCACGTGACCGTTCCTCAGATTGGGGGAATGTACGAGGGCGACCGCTCGAGAAAAGAGACTCTGGTCAAGTACGGTTTTAGGCTTCCGTCCGCGCTTGACAATAGACCCCTCAGGTTTGAGGAATTCGAGAGCATCGTTCAGCAGGAGATCTTTGTCTCCGCGACCCCTGCCGATCACGAGCTAAGGAAATGTAATGGCGTTGTTACAGAGCAGGTCATAAGACCCACCGGTCTTGTGGATCCGGGCATTACCGTGAAGCCCGTGCGCAACCAGGTTGATGATTTGCTCGAAGAGATAAGAAAGCGCGTCGTGAGAAAGGAAAGGGTGCTCGTCACGACCCTTACCAAGAGGATGGCAGAGGATCTGACCGAATATCTTCAGGAAATGGGTGTGAGGGTGCGCTACCTTCACTCGGACATCGACGCGATTGAGCGCGTGGAGATCTTAAGGGGATTGCGGCTCGCGGAGTTTGACGTGCTGGTGGGGATTAACCTCCTGCGCGAGGGACTTGATCTGCCCGAGGTGTCCCTGGTGGCAGTGCTTGACGCGGACAAGGAGGGTTTTCTGCGCTCCGAACGCTCACTAATACAGACTGCCGGTAGAGCTGCGAGAAATGTGTTTGGAGAGGTGATACTCTATGCGGACAATATGACCGGCTCCATGAAACGGGCTATTGAGGAAACAAATCGAAGGCGCAAGAAACAGACCGATTACAATAAGCTTCACAACATTACGCCAAAAACCATCGTGAAGTCCCTCGAAGAGGTGATGAAAGCCACGTCTGTTGCAGACGCTGCGGCCAAAACAGCGGAGCCTCCCGGGTTTGACTCATCCGTGTTTGGAAAGATGGACAGGGAAGCCCTGGTCGAGCTTCTGGAGAGGGAGATGCTGGCTGCTGCAAGGAGACTGGAATTCGAGAAGGCAGCGAGCCTGAGGGACAAGCTCGAGGAGATAAGGACAAAGGTATGAGGACAGAGACATGAGACACAAATATAGGGACAAATACGCGGGGATCACAATAGAAGACATGGGGACCACAATATGAGCTCCGAGAAAAAGGATTTTGCCGTTGACCTTGAGCCGATTGTCACCACCTGGGTGAAGTTTGCCCTGGCAGAGGATGTGGGTGGAGGGGACATAACGACCTCGGCCCTCGTCCCCGAAGGTCTTGGTGCTGTAGCCGCAATTTTCGCAAAAGAAGGCGGTGTTCTGGCAGGGTTACAGGTGGCAATGCTTGTGTTCCGAGAGCTCGACCCAAAGATAGAGTTCACAACCCACATACGTGACAAGGACGGCGTCGCTGCGGGGGACCGCATCTGCACAATCAGGGGCAGTGCACGAGCCATTCTTACGGGTGAGAGGGTAGCCCTCAATTACCTGCAGAGACTTACTGGTGTGGCCACTCTCACGGACAGATTTGTTAGGAGAGTTAGAGGAACCAGAGCAAAAATAACGGACACCAGGAAGACGACCCCGCTGATGCGTATGCTTGAGAGGTATGCCGTTTGGGCCGGTGGAGGTGTAAACCATAGGTTTGGGCTTTACGATATGTTCCTCGTAAAGGACAACCACGTGAGAGCAGCAGGCAGCATAAGTGAGGCCGTGGCGCGGATACGTGTGACAAAGATAGATATACCCGTAGAGGTGGAGGCCAGGACTTACGAGGAGGTCAAGGAAGCCTGCGAATGTGGGGTGGACAGGATTCTCCTGGACAATATGAAACTTGCCCAGATTGGTAAGTCCATCGAAATAGTTGAGAATCACTGGCAAAGCATGAAGTCGAGAACCGATGAGGCAGATAAGATGAGGCGGCCTGAGCTAGAAGTCTCGGGCGGAGTTACCCTGGACAACGTCAAAGAAATCGCCTTGACTGGAGTTGACTACATCTCTGTGGGTGCCCTTACGCATTCTTTCAAATCAATAGACATGAGCCTTCTTGTCGAGAAGGTGGAAACTGCGAGGGAGGCTCGATGACTTCCGGGTTGCACGGACCGAAGATCGCACAAGCCCGAGACGGAATGGAGGACGAGGGCTTTCAGAAAGTGGCCGTTCGTCTGCGCCGCGCACAAATCGGAAAACGCATGATATTTCTTAGGTCCGTTTCTTCCACTAATGACGTGTCGTGGGCAGAGGCAGAGAAGGGCGCCCCGGAGGGCACGGTCGTCGTGGCCGAGGAGCAGACCGCTGGTAGGGGAAGGCTGAGCCGAAGATGGCACTCTCCCCCAGGGCTCGGGATCTGGGCGTCGGTGGTGCTAAGGCCCGAGGTCAGGCCCGAGACAGCGCCCGGGCTCACGCTTTGTGTCTCGGTTGCCATCGCGAAAGCCGTGCGTTCTCTTTACCCCGTGGACGTTTCACTCAAGTGGCCAAACGACGTCATCGTGAAGGGGAAAAAACTCTGTGGCATACTGACCGAGATGAGAGCCTCAAGAAGTAATGTGGATTTTGTTGTCTGCGGAATAGGTATGAACGTGAACCAGACCCCGGAGGATTTTCCCGTCGAGCTTAGAGAAGGGGCGATTTCAGTTATGATGGCCACGGGAAAAAGGGCCGACAGAGGAGAGCTCCTTGCGGCGATGCTGGAGCATCTCGAAAAACAGTATCGCAAGTTCTGTCGCGAGGGAGTAGCATCGTCCCTTGACGAGTGGCGTTCTATGTGCCCTCTTTTTGGAAAAAGAGTGAGGATAAAGGGGCGTCGGGCAGCCGTCGAAGGAATCTTCTTTAATATCGACGACAACGGTGCCCTTGTGCTCAGATTGGATTCAGGAATACACCGCAGTTTTCTTGTCGGTGACATGGAGCTTGTTTCGTAGGAAAGCGAGGAGCTATGAGGTGCCCAGCATGCGGACACGAAGAAGACAAAGTTGTTGATTCCAGAGCAACAAGAGATGACACCGCGGTGAGAAGAAGGAGAGAGTGTCTTGAGTGTGGCAAGAGGTTCACGACTTATGAATACATTGAGAACACGCCACTCATGGTTATAAAGAAGGACGGGAGAAGGGAGCCCTTCCGGCGCGAGAAGCTCAAGGCCGGAATCCTAAAAGCATGCGAGAAAAGACCCATCTCCCCGGTGACAATCGACGAGTTGGTGGACAGCATCGAATCCTCGCTCCAGAAACAGATGCGCAGCGAGGTTACAAGTGGAGACATAGGCGAAAGCGTCATGCAGGCTCTCTCCAATCTTGACGAGGTCGCATACGTGAGATTCGCTTCAGTGTACAGGCACTTCAAGGACATAAATCAGTTCATGGAAGAGCTGAAGAATCTCCTGAAGAAAAGCGAACTCGATGGATGATGGAAAGAAGGTGGGTTCAAAGCAAAAAGAAATGCCCTTCCTGGAGCACCTGGAGGAGCTCAGGCGGGTCATAATATACTCGCTCATTGTAATTGCGATCGTATCGACCGTCTGCTGGTTTTTTTCCGGCAGGGCCATCGACCTCTTGGTGACGCCCATAGGGAAGGCGGTTTTCATCAGCCCGGCGGAGGCCTTCACCGTAAGGCTTAAGCTGGCCTTCGTACTCGGGGCCCTCATCTCGCTTCCCTTTGTATTTCTGAGGGTCTGGAAGTTCGTGGTTCCTGGCCTTCTCAAGCGGGAGAAATCGCTCTTTGTTCCTCTGGTAATATTTTCCACCGTTCTCTTCTACGGCGGTGTCGCCTTCTCATACTTCATGCTTGTCCCCGCCATAATGAGACTCCTTCTGGCATTCGGCACGCCCAGGCTCGAACCCATGATTTCGATAGACAGTTACTTCTCAATGGTGATTCAGATTTCGGTTGCTCTCGGCGTGGTTTTTCAATTTCCTCTCGTGGCAGGTGTCCTGACGGGGCTTGGTATCATTACGCCTGGCTTCTTGAAGCTTAAGTGGAGATATGCCGTTGTAATCATCTTCATAGTCGGGGCCGCGGTTACGCCTGGAGATGTGATGGTGAGTCAGCTTGTAGTTGCAGTTCCGCTGTGTGGATTGTATTTCCTGAGCATACTTGTCTCTATGTTTGTGAAGAGACGTAAGGAACGAGAAACGGAGAGTGAGGAAGATGCTGCTGACGATTGATGTCGGAAACTCGACGACGGAATTCGGGGTGTTTGAGGCCAGTAAAAGCCTGTTGCGGTGGCGTATCATTACCCAGAACCGCACCGGCGATGAACTCTGCCTGATCGTCACGAATCATTGCCACTCACGCAATGTTACCCTGTCTGGCAAGGGCGACTGTGTCATCTGCTCTGTTGTGCCGCCCTTGACGCAGGGTTTTGTTGATATGGCTATGAATCTCTTTGGTAAGGAGCCCCTCCTCGTTGATAGCTCTCTGGACACGGGCCTCAGAATCCTCTACAGGGATCCCCTTTCGGTTGGAAGTGACAGGCTCGCCACGGCGGTGGGAGCTGTCGAACGCTTCGGGCGGCCGATCATCGTAGTCGACATGGGAACTGCAACCACCTTTGACGTTGTCTCGGATTCGGGCGATTACGTTGGGGGTGCCATAGCCCCTGGCGTCGGCACAGCATCCGAGGAGCTTTTCCGAAGGGCAGCCAGGCTTCCAAGGGTCGAGCTAAAGAAGCCGCAATCTGTGATCGGACAGTCTACGGAGGAAAGCCTTCAGTCAGGGATTGTCTTCGGAGCAGCTGCGTTGGTTGACGGCATACTTGCACGCATTTTCGAGGAGATTGGCTCCAGACCGCCCGTTGTGGCCACGGGCGGCTATTCTTCGCTCATCGCCCCGCAATGCAACCACATAACCCATGTTGACGACGCACTCGTGCTGGAAGGCCTACGTGTCATCTTTGAAAGAAATAGGAAGGGCAGGAAATAACTGGACGTCCGGCCCGCTAGTCTGGTAGACTCTTTCGAGCCTTTCATGGCAATCAGGCTAAACAGCTGGGCTATTGCGTAATCTGAAGTGCCGCTTTATCGCCGCAGCGGATGCATCTACTGAAATCCTGGCTTTATTGGTTCGGTAGGACTGGTTTTGTAAGGCCGACTGGTTTGAAATGGCCGGTCCAGGATCGCTGGTCCGGTGAGATTGATCTAGGAAGAAGGAGGGGTCGTTTCAATGCCGAAGATTCTACAATTCGAAAGTGCTGCCCGCGACGGGCTCAGGCGGGGCGTCGACAAACTGGCAAACACTGTGAGGATCACCCTGGGGCCAAAAGGAAGGAACGTTGTCCTTCATAAGAAGTTTGGGATGCCCGTAATAACAAACGACGGGGTAACAATCGCGAAAGAAATCGAGCTCGAAGATCCTTTTGAGAACATGGGTGCGCAGCTTCTTCGCGAGGTTGCCACAAAGACGCACGATGACGCCGGCGATGGCACTACTACAGCAACCGTGCTGGCTCAGTCCATACTCAGGGAAGGGCTCAAGAACGTTATGGCGGGCGCCAATCCCATGCGTATCAAGCGGGGGATTGACAGTGCCGTGGAAGCCGTAGTGCAGAGCCTCAAGAAATCGAGCAAGACCGTGGCAGGTCGAGACGAAGTAGAGCAAGTAGCGACTATCTCCGCGAACAATGACAGAGAGGTAGGGAAGCTTATCGCAGACGCGATGGAGAAGGTTGGCAAGGACGGGGTGATTACGGTCGAGGAAGCAAAGAGCATAGAGACGACGCTGGAGTTTACAGAAGGCCTACAGTTTGACCGTGGCTATGTGTCGCCCTACTTCGTAACAGAGGCCGAGAGAATGAAAGCCGTGCTTCAGGATCCGATGATCCTTATCACTGACAAGAAGATCGGCTCAATCCACGAGCTTCTTCCAATAGTTGAGAAGATTGCCCAGATGGGCAAACCGGTGCTCATAATCGCTGAAGACATCGAAGGCGAGGCTCTTGCTACTCTCGTGGTCAATAAGCTCCGGGGAGTGCTCTCATGCGTCGCCGTGAAGGCTCCCGGCTACGGCGATAGGCGGAAAGCCATGCTTGAGGACGTCGCCATATTGACCGGAGGGAGGGTCATATCAGAGGAAGCAGGCTTCAAGCTGGAGAACGCCACGACGGCCGACCTGGGCAAGGCCAAGAGTATCACCGTTGACAAGGAGAACACGACGATCGTAGGAGGAGCAGGGAAAACCTCCGAGGTCCAGGCTCGCATAGTCCAGCTTAGGAACCAGATAGAGGATACGACGTCCAGCTACGATAAAGAGAAACTCCAGGAAAGGCTTGCAAAGCTCTCGGGTGGCGTAGCAGTAATAAGCGTGGGTGCGGCCACCGAGGTTGAGATGAAGGAGAAGAAGGCACGAGTTGAAGACGCGCTTTCCGCCACGCGTTCTGCACTCGAAGAGGGAATAATACCGGGCGGGGGAGTGGCATTCCTGAGGGCCCTGGGTGCGGTAAATAAGCTAAAGCTGGAAGGCGACGAGAAAGTAGGCAGGGACATCGTCGCAAAAGCTCTCGAAGAGCCAGCCAAGCTCATAGCCTCTAATGCTGGCCAGGAGGGCTCGATAGTGGTAGAGAAAATCAAGGCGCTGGAGGCAAACTCCGGTTTCAATGCTCAGACGAACAAGTACGAAGACCTGGTCAAGGCGGGTATCGTGGACCCTGCGAAGGTTGCACGCGTTGCCCTCCAGAATGCAGCCAGCATAGGGGGCCTTCTTCTTACCACCGATGCTCTCGTTGCTGACAAACCGGAAGAGGAAGAAGAGATGCCTGCCGGTCCTCCCGGGCACGGGCTTCACTGAGCGCGTTTGAGGAGGCAAGCGATATCGGGCGCAGACTTCACTGAGTGAGTCTGAGTCGGCAAGCCATACCGGGTGGGGTTTGAGGGTGAAAGAGTCAGGATTGCAGAGTTCACGCGAGATGACTCAGATGAGACACGCCAGGCGATTGGACGAGCTTCCTCCCTATCTTTTTGACGAGCTCGACAAGGCGAAGCAGAGGTTGATAGGGCGGGGAGTCAAAGTAGTTGACTTGGCCGTCGGCGATCCTGATTTGCCCACTCCTTCTCGGATAGTCGAAAGGATGCGCGAGGCGGTTGCCGATGCTTCAAACCACCGCTACCCCGGGTACAAGGGCAAGTCGAGCTTGCGTCAAGCCATTGCGTTGTGGTTCCGTCGCAGGTACGGCGTAGAGCTTGACCCCGATGCCGAAATCCTCGTGCTTATCGGATCCAAGGAAGGAATCGGGCACCTTCCCTTTGCACTCGTGGACCCCGGCGACAAGGTTCTCGTGCCCGATCCCGGATACCCAGTATACGCGAATACCTCGATGATCGCGGGCGCGGAAGTCCGGTGTTTTGGTCTGAGAGAGGAGAACGGTTTTCTTCCGAGAATCGAGGAGCTTGACTCCCTCGGAAGGGCCAAACTCATCTTCTTAAACTACCCGAACAATCCCACAGGCGCTGTGGCTGATAAGGATTTCTTTGCAAAGGTGGTCGGTCTCGCTGTCTCGACGGGGAGCACGATCTGCAATGACGCGGCCTACGGCGAGATCACCTTTGACGGATTTCACTCCCCAAGCATACTCGCGTCGGAAGGAGCAATGGACTGCGCCATAGAGATTCATTCTTTCTCAAAAACTTTCAACATGACGGGATGGAGGATAGGTTTTGCCGTTGGGAACCGGGACATCTTGAAGGCCCTCGCCCGGGTAAAAGTGAATTTGGATTCCAGCGTTTTTGGGGCCATACAGGACGCGGCTCTGGCCGCCTTGTCGCTCAGCTATGATGAGAATCTACGCGCATACGAAAGGAGGCGCAAGCTCGCGTTTGAGCGGCTCTCAAAGCTGGGCTGTCATTTCTTCTACCCCAAAGGGACATTTTACGTATGGGCCAAGGCGCCCCTGGGTTTGACTTCTGCTGAGTTTGCGGTTCGTCTGCTTGAGAAAGCGAACGTGTCCGTGGCTCCCGGTTCGGGGTTCGGCAAGAACGGAGAAGGCTGGTTTAGGATTGCACTGACGCGTCCTGAGGCTGAGATTGTCGAAGGGCTCGACAGAATGGCCGGTTTGAATTTGTGGACAAACTGAGACTTACGGGTTTATCATTCTTTGGCCATCACGGGGTTTTGCAGGCCGAGAGAAAACTTGGTCAGAGATTAGAACTCGACGTTGAGCTCCATGGTGACTTTGGCGATTGCGCGTCGCGAGACTCGCTCGGCGACGCTCTGGACTACACGAAGGTGTATGACCTCGTGAAGGAGATCGTGGAACGGCGTTCGTTCAAACTTCTCGAGGCTCTGGCGGATGCCGTTGCCAACGAGCTTCTTGCAAGATTCGTTGTTCAGAAGGTTGTTGTCAGGGTGCGCAAGCCCAACGTCCCTTTTTCTGCAAGCATGAGCAACGTTGAAGTGGAGCTTGAGAGGAACGGGAGAAAGTGAAAGCGTTTGTCGGACTTGGTAGCAATCTCGGAGAGAGAGAAAGAAACATCAGACGGGCCGTGGATGAGATCGCTGCCCTTCCTTTCACCAAGCTCATAACCGTATCTTCGCTCTATGACTCCGAGCCGATAGGGGACGTGGAACAACCCAACTTCATCAACGCCGTCGCTTTGATTGAAACAGAACTTCAGCCCCGCAGGCTTCTCTGGAACCTGATGCTGATCGAGAAAAGAATGGGCCGAGTGAGAACCGTTAGGTGGGGGCCCAGACCCATAGACCTTGATGTGATACTCTATGGAAAGAGCGTGATAGAGGAGGACGGTCTTGTCATTCCGCACCCTGAAATGGAGAAGAGAGCATTTGTTCTCATCCCTCTCCTCGAGATAGAACCCGACCTTGTGCATCCTCGCACAAAGGAGCCAATCAGAAAGCTCTTGAAGAAACTGAAACCCCACTGCTCGGTCAAACGAAAAGGAAGATTCTGGCTTTGACCGCCCTTGAGAAGAACTACATTGCTATCGAAGGCGTGATTGGAGTTGGAAAAACTAGCCTTGCCACGATCCTTTCGGAGAGACTTGCTGCAAGGCTTGTTCTCGAGGAAGCGGAAACCAACCCATTTCTGGAAGATTTCTACAAGGAGCGAAAGCGGCTTGCGTTTCAGGTTCAGGTCTATTTTCTTTTGAGCCGCTACCAGCAGCAACGCGAACTTCTTCAGAGAGACATGTTCTTTAAGAAGACGGTGAGCGACTATATCTTTCAAAAGGACAGGATATTCGCCAACATAAATCTCGATGACAGAGAATTCTCTCTGTATGACCGTATCGCTACGATCCTGGAGCAGGATATTGCCAAACCCGACATTGTGATCTATCTGCAGGCGTCCACAGAAGTGCTAATGAAACGAATACAGAAAAGGGCGAGGCCCTGCGAAAAGGACATGGAGGTGGATTATATCCGGACTTTGAACGAGGCTTACAACTACTTCTTTTTTCATTACACCGACGCTCCGGTGCTGATCGTGAACACGTCTGAGATAGACTTCGTGAGCAATCCCGAATACATAGATGATTTTCTGAAGAGAATCGAGGAGCATGGTTCCGGCATTCTTTACTACACGCCGATGGGAGGAAAAGGTGAAGAGTGAGAGGAAGAAAGCCACGGTTGCTTCTATGGTCAAGATGAAGCAGGAAGGCGAGAAGATCGCCGCCCTCACTGCTTATGATTTCCCGACGGCAAGGCTGGCAGACGACGCCGGAGTGGACATCATTCTGGTAGGCGATAGTCTGGGAATGGTCGTGCTTGGTTATGAGAACACCCTACGCGTGACCATGGCCGAAATGCTCCACCATGCCTCGGCTGTAACCAGAGCCTGCCCCAAGGCTCTTGTCATCGGGGACATGCCATTCATGTCGTTTCAGGAGAGCAAGTACCAGGCTCTGAGAAACGCGGGTAGATTCGTGAAGGAAGCGGGCGTGGATGCTGTCAAGATTGAAGGCGGAGAATGCGTGGCAGAGACCATCGAATGGATGGTGCGAGCCTCTATTCCTGTCATGGGGCACGTCGGCCTGACACCGCAGTCAATCCTTAAGTTCGGCGGATACAAAGTCCAGGGCAAGAAGCCCGAGGATGCCGAGCAAGTGCTAAAGGACGCCAGGGCGCTGCAAGAAGCCGGTTGCTTTGCAATCGTTCTTGAGGGAATCCCGTGGAGACTTGCGCAGAAGGTTACATCAGAAGTATCTGTCCCGACGATTGGGATAGGAGCAGGCCCATACTGCGACGGCCAGGTGCTCGTTCTGCACGACGTCATCGGTCTCTTCTCCAGGTACGCCCCGAGGTTCGTTAAGAGGTATGCAGAGGCCGGCGAACTGATAAGAGACGCTTTTGCGCGCTACGTGACCGAGGTCAAGGAAGGCAAGTTTCCCACCCTCGAATACAGCTACGGAGAGTAGCTGCGCGGAGGGTTTGTGGAGAGCCCATGGAGCGACGAGAAACAAGACGGCGAAGAGAGCGAAAAGAACTATGAAGTTGATAAGAAGCGTCGGCTCGATGAGACTCTGGTCCAACCAGACGAGGGCTCGCGGGAAGACCATCGCTTTTGTGCCGACCATGGGTTTCCTGCACGAGGGTCATCTTAGCCTGGTGAGAAGAGCCCGCAGAGAAGCCTCTGCCGTCGTGATGAGCATCTTTGTAAACCCTCTTCAATTTGGACCCCGCGAGGATTTCGTCGCCTACCCAAGAGACATCCAGCGGGACAGCGCTCTTGCCGGAGTCGAAGGCTGTGACGTGCTATTTTTCCCCGCAAAGAAGCAAATGTATCCCGAGGGTTTTCTGACAAGGGTGGGTGTGGAAAGAATGGATGGTGTGCTGTGCGGTGCCTTTAGACCTGGGCATTTTGTGGGTGTCTGCACCGTTGTGCTTAAGCTTGCAAACATCGTGCGGCCCCACGTACTTCTCGTTGGGCAGAAGGACGCGCAGCAGGCGGTAATCCTGGGTAGGATGTTGAGAGATCTGAACACCGACGTGAGACTGATCGTATGCCCCACGGTGCGAGAGAGGGACGGGCTTGCAATGAGCTCGCGGAACAGCTACCTTAGCCCCGAGGAAAGAGAAAGGGCGCTTGCGATTTCGAGGTCGCTTTTCTTGGCGAGAAAGCTCGTACTCTGTGGTGAGAGAAGAACCGCGCGCATTCTGGGACAAATGAAGTCCGCACTCTCGCGAGGAGGAATCTCAGACATTGACTACGTGGCCATTTTGGATGCCAAGGAACTGGTTCCCGTTAAGACGGTTCGGGGCGAGGTCTTGATAGCGGTTGCTGCGAGAGTTGGAACCACCAGACTCATAGACAACATCAAGCTGAGGATTTAGGTACTGCGGCAAAGCCCGCGCTGGAACTTGAGGCCTGAACCCCGCGACAAAGCTTCGCCGATGCCCAGGGTCTTTATCTGCGATTCGACGCTCGTAAATCCGAGACACAGCTCTGGATTCATCTGGGAATGACCCTTGATTATGTCGAGCCCTACTACAATATCCATAGTTCTCGCTGCTGGCCAAGGTACCAGGATGAAATCGGACCTGGCCAAAGTTCTTCACACTATCCTGGGTCGTCCCCTCATACATTACGTAATGGATTGCGTCATGGAAGTCGGATTCACCCGCAACTTGATTGTGATTGGGTTTCAGAAAGATAGAGTGAGGGACGTCCTAAAGGACTACGCCGTTGAATTCGTCGACCAGGATGAGCAGGGTGGAACAGGGCACGCCGTTCAGCTCGCCCTGAGGCAAATTCGTGAGACCGATGGGGCAGTAGCAGTGTTGAGCGGAGACGCTCCCTTTCTACGTCCCTCCACGCTCAGATCGCTACTGGCTCAACACATTTCCTCCGGCTGTGATTGTACAGTTCTCACAGCCGCTCTGGAGGACCCTCACGGTTACGGCAGAATTGCCAGAGACTCCTCGGGAAACATTGTTGCCATCGTTGAGGATGCTGACTGTACAGACGAGCAGAAGCACATAAGAGAGGTAAACTCGGGTATGTATTGCTTCCGCCTTCGGAGTCTGATATCCTGCATCAAGCTTCTGAGGAACGATAATGAGCAGGATGAACTGTATCTCACAGATGTGGTGAGGATTATGCATTCTAAGAGAATGATGCTGGGCACATTCGAAGCGAACGACTGGAGAGAAATCCTAGGCATCAACACGGTCGAGCAATTGAAGCAGGGCGAGATAATACTCACAGACCTGAGAGCAGGCCGTTGAGGTTGTAATGAGTGAACTGCTCTGGGCCGGCTGGCGCATGAAATACATCGAATCTTCGAAGTCCCGAACCTGCCTTTTCTGTGGGAAGGTCTGTTCCAAGCCAGGAAAGAAGAATCTAGTACTCACCGTTTCTGAGAAATCCCTGGTCATGCTGAACGCCTTTCCTTACAACTGCGGTCACCTCATGATTGCTCCAAAGCGTCATGTTGGATCGGTGTCTGCGTTGACGGAGAGCGAATCGTTGGACCTCATGAGGCAACTCTCATTGTGTGAACGCATACTGAAGAAGGCGTATGGTGCACAAGGGTTCAACATCGGTCTGAACCTCGGCAGGTGCGCTGGCGCGGGGGTGCTCGGCCATTTGCACCTACACGTGGTGCCGAGATGGTCAGGTGACACTAATTTTATGTCGACCATTTCGAACACGAAGGTTCTCCCCGAATCCCTTTTGGATACTTACGGGAAACTGAAAACTGCGCTCGGCGAGATAACGTCTTCCTCTCAGAAGAGTGCAGGACGGCGGCGACATGGGTCGAAAAAAGAACGCACCTCTTAAGGGTATTCTTGGCCCTTTGAGATTGACTCACGTATACGTAGCAGGAGTGGTGGTTCTGCTTTTTGCTCTTGCCTACCCCTCACTCAAGGCTTCCAACAACAAAAAGGTGACCTGGACCGAGAGTCCATCTTTTGACATAAGAATTCAGGTTCTTAACGGCTGCGGAACAGAGGGGGTCGCCGAGGAGATCGCGTCCTGCCTCAGAGACGCAGGGTTTGACATAGTGGGAACGGGTAATGCTGATGCGTTCGATTACGAACATACACTCGTAATTGACAGGTGCGGTTCCAGGGACAAGGCCGTCAAGGTGGGGAAAGCGCTTCGGTGCGACAAAGTGATGGTGCAGAGGATTGCGGCTCCTGCAAGCGACGTAGCGGTAGTGGTTGGGTCTGACTGGGCGGGTCTCGGACTTGTAAAAGAGTGGAGGCGGGGGAAAGGGATAGCTTTGAATAAGTAGATATTGGGAGGTTTGCGCCGTTGAACCGTAGAAGACTTGGGTATTTGACGCTCGTTCTGATGATGGGGCTTATCCTGGGTAGTGCCGTGGGGGAAATGCTCGGGCATTTTCTTCCGGATTCGCCCGTCAAGGCGGTCTTTGTCCACGGTTTTACCTATGTCTTCCCGCCGGCAACCCTGAATATCATTGTGTTTTCGCTGACTTTCGGTTTCACGATCAAAGCGAACGTCGTCAGCGTTCTATTTGTTCTTTTGCTGGCTCACCTACTCAAGTGGTTCAACATAGTGAGGTAGGATGCCCGAGACTTGCTTTGTTCGGGCGATGGAGGTAACTGCCGTGGGCAACATTGGTTTCAGGGAAATCCTGGTTGTCCTTCTCATAGTGCTGCTTCTCTTTGGAGCCAGGAGGATTCCAGAGGTGATGAAAGCCTTTGGGAAGGGAATCAGAGAATTCAAGAGAGCTGCCAAGGAGCTTGAGTCATCGGACGAGGACGAGGAGTCCGGCAAGAAGGACGATAAACCTTCCTCTCCGGCGGGCTAATGGCCAAGATAGGTCAGGTCGGTCAGTAGACAAATTAAGACGCCACGCGGGCCGCAAGGGTCGCGACTGGCTAATAAGACACTTTAGGGAAACCGACTAGGAACCGAGCACCTGCGCACGATAGTCTTGTATGCGAGCAGCTTTGCGCAACTGGTCCAGCCACATCGAGACTGCAACCATTCTCTTCTGCTGAAGAAGCTCCATCTTCATCTGCTCTTTCTGGGCTTCAAAGAGTTGCTCGTCAGGCGGTCTGCGGCCGTCCAATTTTGCTATGAAGAAACCGGAATTACCCTGCACCACGGGCGTCACCTGACCCGGCGCAAGGGCAAATACTGCTCCAATCAGCGCGGATTCCCTGCCAATCTCAGCCACCACACCAGTCCTGTTGACGTCTTTTGCTTTTCCGACGGAGAGCAAAGCTGCGCTCGCCGCCTGTTCGAGAGTCACACCCTGGGAGAGCTTCGCGGCCACGATTTCAAGCCTCTGATCTGCCATTTCCTCCCGTTTCTTAATTGCTACGGCCCTTCTGACTCTGGGAATAACCTCCTGGAACGTAGGGATGCGCGAAGGGGTCCTCTCAGCCACCTCCAGGATGTACCATGCTCTGTCAGTCTCAATCGGCTTACTGATTGTCCCCACCTTGTTCTTGAAGGCAAAATCTTTTGCTAATTCTTCCGTCGGGAGGATGGGAGATAGAGCCCCTTTGTAGAAAACACCCGTTTCCTTCACTTCGACCCCCGCTTGGAGGACAGCATCTTTGAGAGACATCTTCGAGGTCTTGCCTGATACTTCCATCACCTTAGAGTGAAGCTCCGACAGTGTCTCACTACTGGGGTCTACAGGCATGAAAATACGCCTGAATCGCACCTTTTCGACGCCACCTTCTACCTTTTTCTCTTCAAGCTTTATTATGTTTAATCCCCTCTTGTCCCGGAAGGGAGACGAAATCTCACCTGGTTTCAGCGAAAACGCCACGTCGGCTTGCTCGCGCGGCAACGACTCTCTTGGCAAGAGTCTCCCTATGTCTCCGCCCTTGTCCGCCTCTGGACCCTCAGAGTAGTCAGTCGCCAATTGCCCGAAATCAGTTCCTGCGTGCGCTTCTCTCCACAGGCCGTTTGCTTCTGCAAGAACATCGCCTTCATCCCTGGCAGATGGGCGCTTTTCTATCAAGAGATAGCGCATATTGGCGGCGTCGGGAACGCGGAATTCGTCCGCATTAGCGTTGTAGAAGTTTCTCAGTTCCTGTTCCGGTATGCTATCCGGATTGATGTTGAAAGCCCCGGGTCTAGCCACTACATAACTGAAGTCTACCTTCTCACTATTCGCTTCAAAATACGCTCTGACCTCGTTGTTGCTCACCTTCGCTTCTGAAGCCACAAGCTCTTCAAGTTTGCGAATAGGAATGGTAGCCCTTACGAGGCTTTCGAGTCCAGTGAGGTCATACTGTGGGTTCTGAAGGATCTCCTTGTACTTAGCCGGGTCGAACTTCCCGTCGGTCTGGAACGCAGGGCTTTCTGCCACCTCGGGCGGAGGGCTGGTGCTTATGTAGTATGCGACCTCTACATCGGAGACAGAGATCTTTCGGCGTCTAAGTTCCTGGCTAATCAGGATTTCATTTACGACCTTGTCCCAGGCCATGCGTCGGAGTGACGCCTCGTCATTGTCGGTTACCTTTTTACCCCTTTCCTTTTCGAATTGTTGGTACAAATCCCGCAAAACTTGTTGGTAGTATGAAGTCTGTATTCGCTGCCCGTTTACACTGCCCACCACAGCAGGGTTTGGCCCCGAACTGCGCTGAATGTCCATGCCCCACACGAGAAAGATAAATCCGACAAAAGCAAAAACCGTAATCCAGAGTATTACCTTGGTGCCTTTTCTCAGCTTTTCGAAAAGAAACATGAAAAACCCTCCTAACAAACAGGTCCCGACAAGCCAAGACTAAACATTAGCATTCCCAGCACGGAAAATCAAGAGCCGGCGAGATAAGGTGTTGAGCCGGCGAGATAAGGTTGACGCCTCAAGCTATTGCCGATAAACTCGGCCCTGGAGGTGACAGAGCTCTACTATGCCTTTCTTTTTGATCGTTCTTCTCATAATTCTCCTGATTCTCTCTGCATTCTTTTCTGCTTCTGAGACTTCTTTGTTTTCGATAAGGAGCGTGGAGCTGAGCGCACTCGCAGATTCTGGAGGTCGGACGGGTCGGCGTATCGCCCGCGCCATGGAAAGACCAGGCCGGATTCTCACAACTGTAATTATCGGCAACACCCTCACCAACGTGGCAAGCGCGGCTGTCGCGACGGCCATTTTCGGAATGCTGATGGGTCCGAGAGGTCTTGGAGTTGCGATAGTTGTCGACGCGGTACTGGTTCTCGTTTTTGCGGAAATCGTGCCCAAGACCATCGCGGTGAGTTTCCCGGTTCTGATCGCTAGAGCCGTCATAGGCCCCTTGAGTATTTTCAGGGGATTTGTGAGACCCGTGACGCACGCCGTGGCATCCCTTTCGAATTTCGTTCTTTCTTCGCTTGCCGTTGTGAGTCGGGAAGAGCTGGAGCAGAGACCACCCGTGGGACCGAGCGAGCTCAGGATGCTTATGCACGAAATGGATGAGACTGAGGTTTTCACAAGGGAGGAGCGGCGGATCGCGATGAACATTCTGGAGTTCGCTGAAACCCACGCAGAGGAGATAATGACGCCCAGGGTGGACCTCATGGCCGTTCCTCACGATGCGGACAGGGAAGAAGTAGCGAGCCTCATGCGCAGGGCCAAACACAGCAGGATCCCTGTATACCGGGAAAAGATAGACAACGTCGTCGGGTTTATCAGCACAAAGGAGTTCTTTCTGTGGCCTGAAAGGCCCATCGAATCGCTCATCAAACCGGTCTTTTTCATCCCCTCCTCCAGGAGGCTCGAGGGACTTCTGCACGAGATGCAGAGGAAGGGCACATTCGTAGTAATAGTCGTGAACGAATATGGAGAGACGTTGGGCTTGATCACAAAGGAGGACATTCTCGAAGAGATCGTGGGTGAGATATACGACGAATTTGAAGTTGATCAGATTCCTGTAAGTCGTCTCCCGGACGGCGGATTTCTCATAGACGGGCGTGCGAGCCTTGAGCTGGTTCGAGAGGAGCTTGGGGTGATGCTGGCGGACACGGGAGCGGTTACTCTAAACGGGTTTATCTTTCAAAGGCTCGGTGAGTTGCCCTCAAAAGGGGCGAGTTTTGACTATTCTGGCTATAGATTTGAGGTTGTCGAGATCAAACGAAACAGGGTCACCAGGTGCAGGGTCAGAAAAATAGAGTGAGGGCGTAGCCTAAGGCATGTCATCTTCAACATTGATAGAGCTCTCAGTCATAGCGATCTGCGTTTGCCTGAGCGCCTTTTTCTCCGGCAGCGAAACTGGCGTAGTCTCACTGAACCGCATTCGACTCAGGCACATGATTCGCCTCGGAGACAAGAGGGCTGAAAGATTGTCAAAGCTCCTCGTGCACCAAGAGGGGGTCCTTGCCACTACCCTCATAGGCACCCACCTGTTCAACATCGTCGCCGCTGCTGTTGCCACCACTCTTCTTGGACGCAGGTTTGGGACTGCCGCGCCCGTTCTCTCGACGCTAATCGTGACCCCAATCCTCGTCGTATTTGCAGAAGTCATCCCAAAGACGTATTTCAGACTCAGGGCAGACTCTGCGATGTTGGCTACGTGCAATTTTTTCGTTGCCGCGACCTTCGTGTTGACGCCCTTTGTGCGGCTTACGTCTTTCTTTGTAAGTAAGCTCTTTGCCGTTACTGGAGCGACCAGGAGGAGTCCTTTTGTTACCAGAGAAGAACTAAAAAGTATCGTGAGAGAAAGCGCGGAAAAGGGCGCGCTGCGGCTGAGAGAACGTGACATGTTGCACGGGGTGCTCGACTTTGGAAAGACCGTTGTCAAAGACGTCATGATTCCTCTGCGAGACGTCGCTTCAATAGAAGAAGGGGCCAGGGTCGATGACCTCAAAAAGCTGGTGAGAAGCAGGGGACACACACGCATCCCTGTCTACAGGGAGAGAGTCGACGAGATGGTAGGATTTATCAACATTTTCGACGTTCTCTACGCCGAAGACGGTAAGGATGACCTATCCGAGTTCACAAGACCCATCCCTCTCGTGCCCGAGACAAAGAGACTCGACAGGCTGCTCATAGAGATGCTCAGGGCGAGGGTACCGATTGCCTTAGTCGTGGACGGGGTTGGCAAGTGCGCTGGGATCGTTACTGTCGAGGATATCGTCGAGGAGATAATGGGCGACCTTATCCAAGAGCATGAGGTCATCGCGGAACAATCAAGATGACGCTGGCAGGAAATTGAATCTATCGTCTTTGCTTCGCTCGCGGCGGACTCGCGTCTTGAGCGTCCATTATTAATGCTCCGCGCTGCACACAACCTTCACACGTCGCTTGGACCTCGCTCACAAACAAAACTTTTGGT
>Ga0315279_10002301_pt1 | contig 29082 bp, 26 predicted proteins | sample YL17G06_20_MG_FD_203694 | JGI IMG/M metagenome (GOLD analysis project Ga0315279, IMG submission 203694) | Sediment microbial communities from Yellowstone Lake, YNP, Wyoming, USA - YL17G06_20 | ecosystem: Environmental > Aquatic > Freshwater > Lake > Sediment | place: USA: Wyoming | collected... | reverse complement strand
GCCTCCCGGATCCCGCCGGATTCCCGGTGAAGGCCCTCCATGAGGCGGCGGACCAGATCCTGACCGAGGACTGGCGAGCCGGCCTTCAGTACGGGGAGGCAGACGGATACCGTCCGCTTCGGGAGTGGGTAGCGGCGGACCTGACCGGCCGGGGGGTTCCGACAGAGATGGCGCAGGTTCTCATGGTGAGCGGCTCGCAGCAAGGCATTGACCTCGTCGCCCGCGCCTTTCTCCAGCCGGGGGACATCGTCCTGACGGAAGAGCCCAGCTACCTGGCGGCCCTGCAGGTCTTCGCCTCGTTCGAGGCGAATGTGCGACCCATTCGCACGGACGAGGGAGGTCTGGATCCCGACGCCGCGGCCGCCGCCCTCGAGCAAGCGGGGGTGAAACTTCTGTACACGATGCCCAACCACCAGAATCCTTCCGGCGCGACCCTCGCCGACGACCGGCGCCTCATCCTTCTCAAGGCCGCGGCCGCGGCGGGCATTCCCGTCTTGGCCGACGAGGCCTACCTCCAGCTTCGCTACGATCCGGGCGAGCCGGCCCCCCTGGCCGCGGCCGACCCCGAGGTGCCGATCCTGACGGTGGGCACGTTCAGCAAGACCATCGCCCCCGGCCTCCGGGTCGCGTGGATCGCAGGCCCGGCCCCGGTCATCAACCGGCTTGCCCTCTTGAAGCAGGTCACGGACTTGCACGCCAATTCGTTCACGCAGCGCATGGTCCACCGGTACGTCAGTGCGGGGCACCTCCCGGCCCAGGTGGCTCACCTGCGGTCTGCGTATCGCGAGAAACGGGACGTGTTCCTTCATGCTCTGGAGCGGCGCCTGGCGGGAAAGGCCACCTGGACTCGCCCCGCGGGCGGGATGTTCCTGCTGCTTCGCCTCCCGCGCGGCCAGTCGGCGACCGCGCTCTTGTCGAAGGCGCTGGACGAGGGGGTTGCGTACGTTCCCGGCGGCCCGTTCTTCCCGGCGGGGGGCGGGGAGGAAACGATGCGGCTCAACTTCGTCAGTCCCCCCCTGTCCGACATTGATGAGGGCGTGACCCGGCTGGCGAGAGCCATCGGGTAGTTCCGGCAGCCGCGCGTGTTTCGTCCCAGGAGGTCGGAGAATATTTTGCCCCCTGGCGCCACCCCTCTCGTCCTCGCTTGCGGGCGACGAGACGTTGCCTGCGGGTCGTTGTTGGTGTACAAAGACAGCTGTTCTTTCGTTCCTATGAACGGTGGCCAGCCAAAGCGTCCAGCAGATGACGGGTGGAGCGCAGTTTAAAGGAGGGCGGACCATTCCGTAGCGGAAGCAACGGAGCGGTGTCCTCTTCTCAGGAGGGAGAAAGACGATGGAAATGCGAAGGCTCGGCGGCCAGGGGTTGGTCGTGTCGGCGCTCGGCCTCGGCTGTATGGGCATGTCCGAGTTCTACGGGACCGCCGACGAGCGGGAATCGATCGCCACCATCCACCGCGCGCTGGAGCTGGGGGTCGACTTTCTGGACACGGCCGACGTCTACGGCATGTCCAAGAACGAGGAGCTGGTCGGCCGCGCGATCCAGGGGCGGCGCCATCAGGTGGTGCTGGCCACCAAGTTCGGGAACACGCGCCTCCCCGATGGCAGGTTCGGGCCGGTCAACGGGCGCCCGGAGTACGTCCGGCAAGCCTGCGAGGCCTCGCTCAGACGCCTCGGTGTTGATGTGATCGATCTCTATTACCAGCATCGCGTGGACCCCACGGTGCCGATCGAGGATACGGTCGGGGCCATGGCTGACCTGGTGCGGCAAGGTAAGGTGCGCCACCTCGGGCTCTCGGAGGCGGCACCGGCGACCATCAGGCGGGCGCACGCCGTCCACCCGATCACGGCCCTCCAGACCGAGTACTCGCTGTGGAGCCGCGATCCAGAGGACGAGATCCTCCCGGCCGTCCGCGCCCTCGGCATCGGCTTCGTGGCGTACAGTCCCCTGGGTCGGGGATTCCTCACCGGCCGATTCCGGCGAGCGGAAGATCTGCCGAAGGACGATCACCGGATCACCATGCCGCGGTTCCAGGGGGAGAACTTTCAAAAGAACCTGGCGCTCGTCGAGCGGATTAAGGCAATCGCGGCCGAGAAATCCGTGACCCCGGCGCAGCTTGCGCTGGCCTGGGTCCTGGCCCAGGGACAGGACATCGTCCCGATCCCCGGCACGAAGCGGCGCACCTACCTGGAGCAGAACGCCGCCGCGGTCGCCGTCAGGCTAACGAGCGAGGACCTGCGGCGCATCAACGAGGTCGTGCCGAATGGGGCGGCCGCCGGCGCCCGCTACGCCGACATGAGCCGGGTCACCCTGTAGGCTGCGGGGGCGGGGTGGCGTTCATCCCTGCGATGGAGGGTATGGCGACCATGACGGAGTACACTGGACCCACCTGCGTTCTGTGCGGCGTGAAGGCGTGCGCCGCCGAGCCGGACACGAAGCAGCCCCCGACGTTCTGCCCCATGCCGGTCGAGGCCGAGTTGTTCGAAGAGGTCGAGCGCGCGTACCTGGAACGGGAGGATCTGCGGCGGCTCGCCGTCGAGTCCGCCCGGACGGAGGCGGCCGGATACTGCCGCAGCACGCGCGTCGAGGAGATCATGGATTTCGCCCGCCGGATCGGGGCGAGGAAGCTGGGCATCGCCCACTGCGTCGGCCTCATGCAGGAGGCCAAGGCGGCGCGGGACATCTTCGCGGCCGGCGGCTTCGAGGTCTATAGCGTGTGCTGCAAGGCCGGCTCCATCGACAAGGAGAAGATCGGCCTGCGGGATGACGAGAAGGTGCACCCGGGTCAGTACGAGGCCATGTGCAGCCCGGTGGGCCAGGCCGCGTTGCTCGCCAAGGTCGGGACGCAGCTCAATGTGGTGATCGGCCTGTGCGTCGGCCACGACAGCCTGTTCTTCATGCACTCCAAGGCCCCGGCAACGGTGCTGGTCGCCAAGGACCGGGTGCTGGGGCATAACCCCGTCGCCGCCCTGTACACCAGCCACACGTATTACCGGCGGTTGACCGAAGCCAACGTAAGATAGGACTGCACCTTCACCGATGCGCGGGAGGAAACGCTCATGAACCGGCAAGACATCCTCACGCTGTACGATTACAACGCCTGGGCCAATGCGCGGGTCCTGGCGGCGGCGGAGCCGCTCGCGCAGGAGGCCTTCCTGCGGGATCTGAAGAACAGCTTCCCCTCGGTCCGGGACACGCTGGCCCACATCCTGGGCGCCGAGTGGATCTGGCTGCGCCGGTGGCAGGGCGAGTCTCCATCCAGGCTTCTGGTGGCGACCGATTTTCCCACGCTGGCCAGCCTGAAGGAGCGATACGCCGCCGTCGAGAAAGAGCGGCGGGCATTTCTGGATGGCCTCTCCGAGGATCGCTTGGGCCAGCCGTTCCAGTACCGGGACACGGCGGGAAACGCGTACGCTCTGCCGCTCGTTCACAGCCTGCAACACGTCGTGAACCACGGGACGTACCACCGGGGCCAGATCACCACCATGCTCCGGCAGCTCGGCGCGAAGCCCGTGAGCACGGACATGAGCCGCTTCTACCTGGACCGGCAGGCCGGGAGGTAGGTCGCGGGCCGGGCCCAGGTGGCGCGGCAGGGATGGGAAGGGGCGGATCTCGGCCGTGGTTTCGAGGATCCGACCGAATCGCTTGACAACGAGGCAAGGTGCGCCTAGGCTCCGCCCGGAGCGACCCCGGGCGCTGTGAATACCCGGTGAGAGCCGAGCAGGGCGGTTGAAGGGGGGCAGGACCGGGGGGAGCGAGTTATGGCCGATGTTCGAGAGCGACGTGGCGCGCGCCGCGTTTCGGTCAGCGGGTACTTCGGCGCTCGGGCGCTCGCGACCTTGGAGGTGCGCCTCGTCGACCTGAGCGTCACCGGGGCCCGGATCGAGCACGGTGAGCTCCTGCGCCCGGGGTCCCGCTGCACCTTCCATTTGCCGCCCGCGATCCAATCCGTGGTTCTCTCCTCCCGGGTCGTGCACAGCACCGTCGTCGGCTCCACCCCGATGCCTGACGGGGATCGCCAGCTCCTCTACCAGAGCGGTCTCGCTTTCTTGAACGTCACGCCGGACCAGCGGACAGCCCTCGAGGAGGTCATGAAGCGCCTCACCCCGGGGGGCGGCGTCGGAGATGCGTGGCTCACCTTCTAAAGGTCTGCCGCGCGCTCGCGACCGCTTGACTGGCGGGGGAATCCATCCAGCCTGCTTGGTCGCGCTGGCGCGTCGCGGCCCGCGGAATCGCCGAGGGGCCCCTGCACGGTCTCCCATCCCCAGCAGAGTCAACGGCCAGGAGTCCCCGCGCGGAAAAGGAGGAGAGTGTGGACGCCATCGAGGCCATCCTTTCCCGGAGGAGCATCCGCTGCTACACCCCGCAGCCCGTGCCGGAAGCGGTGATCAAACAGCTCCTGGAGGCGGCGATGAGCGCCCCGTCGGCGGGCAACGAGCAGCCCTGGCAGTTCGTCGTCATCACGGATCGCCGGACGCTCGATGAGATCCCCGGATTTCATCCGTATGCGGAGATGGTGAAAGAGGCCTCGGTCGCGATCCTGGTGTGCGGCGATTTGCGGCTGGAGAAATACAAGGACCACTGGGTCCAGGACTGCTCGGCGGCCACGCAGAATCTTCTTCTGGCGGCACACGCCAACGGGCTGGGCGCCGTCTGGGTGGGAATCTATCCGACGGAGGACCGGATCCTGCGGATGCGGAAGCTCCTGGGCCTCCCCCGCCATGTCATCCCGCTCTGCCTGGTTCCCCTCGGTCATCCGGCCGAGCGGGCTCCCCGTGCAGAGCGGTACGATGCGTCACGGGTGCACCAGAATGGGTGGTGAACACCGGTCGGACGGGGAGAGGTGCAGATGGTGGCCGACGGCCGCCTGCGGAAGAAGACCGCGTCCGGGAGAGGAGGAAAGATATGGCGGATTTTGAAGGGCCCCTGGTCGAGGCGGCCAAGCGGTATTTGAAGGAACACTACAGTGAGGACACCGTGTCCATGACCGTGACCGTGAACGGCGTGGAAGGGGGGAGCGGCGTCCTGAGCGTGGACTGCACGGTGAGCATCGGTGGGGTGACCTCGGACTGGAGCAAGAAGTTCACCTTCAGGGGCGGGAAGGTTGCGACGATGTCCGCCCGGATGCGCTGACACGCCCAGGGTGTCGAAGGGTCGGCACAGGGATCGGCTGTGTCGCCGACCATCGAACCCGCGGACGGCGCGCCGGGAAGGCGTTCGGTGGAGATCGAGTGATGAAGGCGCGTCCCCGCGCACGCGAGGCAGGGCTCCGGGTGGGTGAGCTGCCTCCCGGACCGCACAACGCCATCACCGACGTCGCCGGGGTGCGGGTGGGGCACACCACGCTCATCGCGGGCGACGGGCCGCTTCGTCCGGGGCAGGGCCCCGTGCGCACCGGCGTGACGGTCATCCTGCCCCACGGGGACAACCTGTTCCGGCAGAAGGTGCCGGGCGCCGTCCACACCATCAACGGATTCGGCAAGGCCTGCGGGTTCGAAGAGGTGCGCGAGCTGGGGGTGATCGAGGCCCCCATCGCGCTGACCAACACGCTCAACATCGGCCTGGTGGCCGACGCGCTGGTCCAGCACGCCATCCGTCAGAGCCCTGAAATCGGCATCCGCACCAGCAGCGTCAACGTGGTGGTCGGCGAATGCAGCGACGCGTACCTCAACGACATGCAGGGGCGGCACGTTCATGCAGAGCACGTCTGGGCCGCGATCGATGCCGCGGCCTCCGGCCCGGTCCAGGAAGGGGCGGTGGGGGCCGGCACGGGGACCACGTGCTTTGGCTGGAAGGGCGGCATCGGGACCGCGAGCCGGGTGGTCCCCGCGGAGGCGGGTGGATTCACCGTGGGGGCGCTGGCGCAGTCGAATTTCGGTCGCCCGCGCGATCTGACGATCCTCGGTGTCCCGGTCGGCCGGCACCTCCTGCCTCCGGGGGCGGCACCGCAACCGACGCAAGAGAAGGGATCGGTCATGATCGTGCTGGCCACCGATGCGCCGCTCGGTGACCGCCAACTGCGTCGGCTGTGCGTGCGCGCGGCGGCCGGCCTGGCCCGGACGGGCAGCCACCACATGCATGGCAGCGGCGACTTCGTCATCGCCTTCAGCACGGCCTATCGGATCGACCACGCGCCGGCCTCGTTGACGACGACCCGGACCGTTCTGGCGGATGAACGGGGAGCCATGGCCGGGCTCTTCCCGGCCGTCGTCGAGTGCGTCGAGGAGGCGATCCTCAACTCACTGTGCCGCGCCGAGACGGTGGTTGGCCGGGACGGTAACACGCGGCACGCGCTCCCCGTGGATGAAGTGGTGGCGCTCGTTCGCAAGTCCCGGCCCGAGGCGGTTGAGTAAGAAGAGAAACCAGCCCGGAGGAAGCCGAAGGTCCCACCGTTGTCCGGAGGGACAGCCATGGCAATGACCTCGAGAGAACGAGTGCTGACTGCCCTGCATCGCAAGCAGCCGGATCGTGTTCCCTACTGCGAGCTGGGGATCGACCGCGCACTGGCCCAACGTCTGATGGGCTGGGGACAGCCGGCGAGTCAGGCCTCCAACCTGGAGGCCAACGCCTACACGGTGGACGAGGCGAAGGCGCTCGCCGCGTTCCTGCATCTGGACAATATCAGCTACGTCCTGCGGGCCCCGGTCTATGCCAAGAAGGAGGCGGGGCAGGGCGGGCGCCTGTTCTACGGGGAGGGCCTGATCAAGGGCGAGGCCGACCTGCCATTGCTCCAGCTTCCCGATCCCCACGACGACGCCCTGTACGCCGACGCGGAGCGATTTGTCCGGCAGAAGGGAGAGTACGCGGCCTGGTTCGTGACCAGGATCGGCATCTTCCCCACGATGCTCAGCATGGGCACGGAGAACTTCTGCGTCGCCCTGTACGACGATCGTCCCTTCATCGAAACCGTCCTCGATCGCTACTGCGACTGGATCGCCGTCGTGGCCGAGCGCGTCTGCCAGCTCGCTTTCGATGTCTTCGCCTCCACTGACGACATGGCCTTCAACACGGCCCCCTTCTTCTCCCCGAAGGTGTTCCGCGACCTGGTGCTCCCGCGCTACCGGCGGGTGGCCACAAAGATCACCCTCCCCTGGATCATCCACAGCGACGGCAACATGCTGCCCTTCGTGGACGACCTCTTGAGTGTCGGGATCACCGGCCTGCACCCCAACGAGAAGGGGGCCATGGACATCCGGGCCATGAAGGGCACCTACGGGGATCGGCTCTGCCTGCTGGGGAACGTGGACCTGAACCTTCTGGGGATGGGGTCGCCCGACGCGGTGGACAAAGAAGTGCGCGAGTTGATCCGCGACGTGGGCCCGGGCGGGGGCTACATCGCGACCAGCGGCAACAGCCTGGCCGGATACCTGCTGCCCGAGAACGTGCTGGCCCTTTCCAGGGCGGTGCAGAAGCACGGCCGGTACCCGCTGGCCGAGTGAGGGCGAGGTCTTCGCCAAATAGGGTGTCGGTTCCCCGGGAACCGAGTGGGTCAAGGAGGATTCCATGGAACGAGTCGGCCAGGCAGCACTCAGTCTTGCGATCGTCCTCGTTCTTGCGGGCAGCACGTGGGGGGCCGTGACGGTGCAGGGCAGCGTCTCGATCATCTTTACGTCCGAGGAGCGGAAGATCATCAAAGAGTATTACTCGAAGGAGATCATCGAACAAGCCGGGGGGCGGGGCAAGGCCAAGCAGAAGGGATTGCCTCCCGGCCTGGCCAAGCGGGAGAAGCTTCCTCCCGGGCTTCAGAAACAGCTCCAGCGCAACGGCACACTCCCGCCGGGCCTGGAGAAGAAGACAGAGCGGCTGCCTCGCGAGCTCGAGGTACGTCTGAAGCAGTTGCCTCCGGACTACATCCGCGTGACGGTCGGCACGGACGTGATCATCCTGGACAAGACCACCCAGAAGATCCTGGACATCATCCGGGATATCGCGGTGCTGCATCGCGATATCACCAGGTAGGTGCGCGGGGCCTGCCGGCGTGGGAACGCAACGGGGTCCCAGGGCGGTGGGCGCGGCGCGACGATCCGGTACAACCCTGCCGCGGCCGACGACAGCGTGGTCCGGGTCCGGGAGTTTCTGGCCGATTATCTCAAAGACTGAGGCAGGCCTGAGGAGGTTCGTTCGAGCCCTCCCTTGCGAGCTTTGCCTCGACGGTGATGTCTGGCGAGGGCGACGCTCTGGCGTCGCTGAGGGACCGGGGCAAAGGGCAAGCCCTGATTGTCGCGGCCTCGTGGAAATCTTTTGTCAACCGGAGGAGCACCGGTAGCACCAATGGAGGTGTCGGATGGCTGAGAGGATCGGGTTTCTCGGTCCTGGTCTCATGGGAAAAGGGATTGTGAAGAATCTCCTGGCGAAGGGCTACACGGTCATGATCTATGCCCACCGGGAGGGTCTGAAGCTGGACGATGTGGTTGGTGCAGGCGCAACGGTGACGAAGTCCCTAACCGAGCTGGGCCAGAAGAACACGACGGTCATGCTCTGCGTACCGTCGTCGAAGGAGGTGGAGGCGGCGATCCTCGGCGTCCCGGGGCTGTTGCAGAGCATGCGGGAAGGCTCCGTCGTGATCGATCTGAGCACCAGCCTGCCCGCATCCACGCGGATGCTGGCCGCCCGCCTGCGCGAGCGGAAGATCGAGATGCTGGATGCCCCCATGACCGGGACTCCCGTCCACGCCAACGCCGGCGAGCTGAACCTGATGATCGGCGGAGAGAAGGCCGTCTACGAACCTAGTTGACCGCCCGGGTACACCGTTATCTTGATTCGTCCGTCGGAGTACTTGCCGACGAATTCCGCGAACTTCCCCGCTAGCACGTTATGGTTCGAGGAAACCGCATCAGCATGGCTCAAGCCAAACTCGAACTGAGCGGCTCGAACGGTGGAAGCGCGAGACCTGGCCCCGGATAAAAAAAACGCGCCGCACTTGGGGCCCATCTCGTCTTCGTGGACGAAAGCGGCTTCCTGCTCATCCCGAATGTCCATAGGACCTGGGCGCCCAAAGGCCGCATCCCGTTGCTGTACCACCGCTACCGCCGGGACCGGCTCTCGGCCATCAGCGGTCTGGCGGTGTCTCCCCGCTGCCAGCGGCTGGCCCTGTATGTCCAGCGCCGCCCGCGGAACCTCACCGGGCTGGAGGTCCGGGCGTTCCTCCGCCACCTGCTCCGGCATCTGCGGGGGCCGGTGGTCCTGCTGTGGGACCGGGGACCCATTCACCGCCGCCAGGAAGTCCAGGCCTTCCTCCGCTACCATCCCAGACTCCATGTCTACCCCTTCCCTGCCTACGCCCCCGAGCTCAACCCCGCGGAGTTCGTCTGGACTCAGGCCGATGGGGCGCTCGCCAATGGGGCGCCCGCAAACCTGGCAGCGCTGCAGAAGAGGCTCCGGCATGCTGTCCGGAGAATCCGGGGCTCTCAGAAGCTCCTCTGGTCGTGCATCTACGCGTCTGATTTGCCATGGGCAGATTAAGGCTTTCCATTACTTATGCAAAACTCAATAAGTGGACGAGGTGGGGTACCTGCGCCTCGATCGGCCGGAGGCGAACTACCTCTTCCAGCCGGTGAGCCGCCGCTACGAGCGGGGGACCCTCGTCCTGACGTCCAACACGGCCTTCCGGGAGTGGGGGAGCGTCTTCGGCGATGAGGTCATCGCGAGTGCGCTCGTCGATCGCCTCCTCCACTCCGCGGCTCGTGTCCGCCGAAGGGAGGTGAGGTCCGTCTTGTCGCCGTTCCCTGGCGCCGATCCCCCTGGGGAAAATCGATCGCCAAAAGCGGGGAGTCCTAAACCGGCGTTGACACCTTAGAGGGCTCGGGGAGGCGGAAGCATCATGCGTCCCGAGATGCCGAGGACCCGTCCGGACCCATCACCAGCGGGGTGGGCCACTCAGCCGACCCTCTCCGTGGCCCTAGGATCGATCTTCTCGGGGAGGGCCGGTACCTCTCCCCCCTTCGCCAGCCCGAACCGCACTCTGAGAAGGGTCACGCACCAAACAGGTGATGGGAGGATTTTTCACTTATCCGACTGGTCGCTTTTTCGATTATCCTTGACAGATTCATAGTAATGTTACATATTAACGACAAATAGATAATACGGGATCCCCCGCTGATAAATTCCCCCTCGCTGCTTCTCTCCCCTGGGCGAGAGGCTAGCCGTTTACTAAAGGTGTTGATTGTGACCTGTCATTGGACGATAAGCCCACGATTTCTTTGCCAGAAGAGATGGTGCACGCTCCGGAAGAATTCTTCTGCGGCCGCAACGCTGGGCGTTCCGAGCGAGATCAATGGAACCACTCGGAATGACTGCAAAGATCCTGTGAGCGAGAACTCCAGCATTCTGGTTCATCAACACTCTGAACTCTAAGTAAACGGCTAGGGCGAGAGGCAGGGGGGGATGGCCGTTTTCATGGGGCGCGGGTGGGCTGAAAGCCCACAAAAACTAAAGGGTTACTCTCGTCATGAGGCTTCAGCGCGGTCCTATCCCACTCTATTATCAGATAGCCCAAGTCCTCCGGAGCCAAATCCGGTCGCGGGAATACAAACCCAAAGACATGCTCCCCACCGAAGAGGAGATGGTTCGGACCATCGGTGTGAGCCGCACTACGGTCCGCCAAGCCTTGCAGATGCTCCTGCATGAGGGGCTCATTGAACGAACTCCGGGGAAGGGGACCTTCGTCGCTCCGGAGCATGCCTCGCTATGCGGCGACTGGTCCGTCCACAGCATCCAGGGATTCATCGACGCAGGACACGTGACCAAGGTGAAGTTTCTCGACTCGCAGAACCTCCCTGCGGGCGAGGGATTAGCTAAGATCCTTCACATTCCACCAGCCAGTCTAGTAACACAATTTTCTAAGCTCGACTTTGCGAATGACGAACCCTTCATGCACGTTACCATCAATCTCCCGTACGATCTAGCAGCCAGAATCCCCGTGCAACGAATCGAGGAAAAGCCTGTGTTCTCCCTTATTGAGGAGTACTGTAACCTTCGGATCCTGGAAGCGCACCAATGGATTGCGGCCTCACTAGCCGGGGGTGAGATCGCCCGACACCTTAGGCTTACACCTGCTGACCCCATCCTTTTAATAGAGCGCCACTTTGTTGACGCTAACGGCCGAGTCGTCCAAGTCTCAACGGACCGATGCCGCACGGACCGAATGCGTCATTACCTCCGACTAACCCGCACTGGTGGTGCGATGAGTAGCGCACTCCTACCGCCCTGACATCAAGTAGGCGGATTAGGGTTCTCAACCTTCTAGAGCGGGATGACTAATTCGGTAATTCTAGTTTCGATGCGGGATTAGATTCAACGAAAGCGCCGCCCGACTTCGTTCACGAGCCTTGCGCGGCTTGTTTGGCGATGACGGGTAGCGGGTGCACTCACGGGCTGGCCACGAAGGAAGCTTTACACCTGCTTTTGGTGACCTAGCCACAGTTGGAAAATTCGGCGCGCTGGGGCAGCGAAATCTTCTGCAGGCCAAGGGGACATCGGCTCTGGGAGGCCTTCATAGCCATTGGCTTCCTCCTACAAGGCGTGCATGCGGGTGCACTTTGGACGCCGATGGAGCACGAGCCCGCCGCACCGTGATATGAGCCAAGCTGGCCTGATCCGTCTCGGCCCATCTCACAGCAGCGGGTGTTGGTCACAAATGACATACCATCCAAAGTCAACGACTCAATCAGGAGGGTTAAGCAATGAAATGCCTTAGTGCGTTGGCCGTGTCGATTTCACTTCTAGGTATGTTGACGTTCCCACTTGCAAGTACTGCCCTAGCCGAAAAAGAAAGAATCACCGTCTGGGCCTGGGGGGAAGCTGCTCTTGGTGTCCAAGCGACTATTAAGCTGTTTGAGGAGCGAACTGGCATCGAGGTTAACCTAGTCAAAATGGGACCCTGGGATGTAATGGACAAATTCCTGATTTCCCTGAGGGCTGGAAAAGGAGCGCCTGATGTCTGCCGAATATCCAGCCGAGTGTTCGATTCTTACGCGGCGACTGGGAAACTGGTAGACCTGACCGATGTCATAAGCCCCCACAGAAATGATCTGCTAGAGACTGCTTTGAAAGCCACTACGTTTAAGAACCGTAACTGGGCTGCGCCTGGGGACATCAACCCTGGATGGGTACTCTATAATTGGGAGATCTTCGCCAGATACGGGATTGATCCAAATAAGATTGTTACGTGGGCTGAGATGATCGCTGCAGGTCGTAAGCTAAGCGGGTATAACATCAAACTGCTCCATCTGTCCGTCCCATCTCATAGTCTCGGTGTAAATCATTTCGTATTGTTCCTGAATTCACGAGCTGGAAATATTTATGACGCTAATGGTCAAGTGATTCGCAACAACAAATTGGCCAAGGACACTTTGCGGTGGTACTACGATTTGAAGGATGTTGCCTTCTTGGCTCCTAATGAGGATCCGTCGGCGTTCGCTGCCCTCAAGGAAGGTAAGGTTGCTACCTTTGTCAATAATGCCTCGACTGCATCCGTTGTAAAAAAGCTCGCACCTGAATTGGCTGGTAAGGTGTCACTCATGCCGTGGCCGAAATGGTCTCCCGACGCGAAACCGACGACGGGTCAATGGGGTGGAGGCGTATGGACGATTCCGAAACAAAGTACGCATAAAGAGGCGGCCATCAAATTCATTAACTTTTTGACAGCCACAGAGGCCGGAGCCCTGGCTTACTATACCGAGAGTCTCCTACTGCCGGCGTATAAGCCAGTGTATAAGGCCAAAGCATTTCGCCAACCAGACCCATACTTCAGTGGCCAAGTCACCTATGAGGCACTGGAAGCGAGGGAGGTGCCAGCGCTCTATCAGGTCGACTGGTCGGAAACTGAGATGGTGCTGCAGAATGCAATTGATCCGATGTTCCAAGGCTCTATCTCGCCAGAAGTGGCCTGGGATCAGATCGAGAGACAGCTAATCGATAACCTTGGCAGATAAGCCGTTACCGGGATATGTGTGCTCAAGACCTTAAGACGCGCCGCCAGTCATCGTCACGCCGGGGCGGGCCCTGCGTGCGGGAGTTTATTGGCGAACAGCGAGCACTCCCCGGTTACGTTACGAGGAAGTTCGCGGACTAGGGAGTTCCAAAGAAACAAAAGAGACAAAGGCGTCCACCGCGCTTCGAAGGTGGTATTTTCTTGCGACCTATAAGCGTTCTAAGCTCCCTCGTATGAACGGGTGCTTAGTACTCCGGGTCGCAGATTCGATGACGTGTGCTATGGCCACCTCTCCTGGCCTTCCGCTCAACCTCACCTTCTCCCCTGGGGGGAGAAGGACGGGATGAGGGGGTGCAAGGGGCGCACAAATCCGAGGTGAAAATACGTCACCGTAATTGCGGCCAGGAGCACTTAGCTTTCGATGGTGGCAGGACTACCGACCCAAGGAGACTACGACGACCCCACGGTATCTTCAGCGGATCCGACGGAGCGAAGTAGCCACGGGCTGAGGTCAATTGCTATACGGCGAGGACCTGCTGTTCGATGCGGAACGGCACTTTCTTCGCCCGGGCTTTCCAGCACATTTTGGAGGCGAGACTCCTCACTTCAGCGGACTCACAAGCTTCGTTTCCTCCGCAGAGGCGTCATGCCCGATTGGCCACATCCCGCTAGCAAACTGGTCTTGAGCAGCCCGCAGCTCGGCTCCCCATGGCTCTCTGCTGAGGTCCTACGCGGTGCCGTTAGGCTCCTGTCCTAGCGATGAATGCGCTATCTCCCAATCACATTGCCCCCGGGCCGTTACCCGGACACCCTTTTCCCCCACGACTCGAAGCACCGATTTCCATAAGGCTCCTGGCTAAGGTTAAAAGATGAGCGCCAACAAACTTTCGCGCTCTTCCTGGCGCTGGAAACAGGCTGCTGCCCCATACCTATTTATTAGTCCTTTCTTAATCATGTTCGCTGCTCTCTGGGTGATCCCCATTTTGAGTTCCGTTTATATGAGCTTTACCACGGGCATAGAACCCTCCACTTTTGTCGGGTTACGCAACTACTCCCGTCTCCTAAGCGATCCCTATTTCCGGATCGCGCTTGTAAATACTCTCTTGTCCGCAGTGGTGTATGTTTGTGTCCTCACAGTCATGGCGGTGATTCTAGCGCTTATTCTTGACCTCTCCTTCTTGCTCGGTAGGTGGTTTTTCCGCTCCGCCATCCTGGTACCCATAACGATGTCTCTTGTTGTTACTGCACTCGTCTTTCGCCTCATCTACACAACAAGTAGCGGCGTTGCAAACCAACTACTGTCCTTGCTTAGAATACCATCTGTAGACTGGCTGGGTGACCCCGGCATTGCCCTCTGGGCAATTGTCTTGATGAGACTTTGGCGCGCCAGCGGCTACTATGCGCTTCTCACCCTGGCCGGCCTGCAAAACATCCCTAAAGATTTCATCGAGGCTGCTTCCATCGATGGTGCCTCATATTTCGAGAGCATCCGTTATGTGGTGCTTCCCCTGCTGAGACCAGTGATTGCGTTTGTTGTCGTGACTTCCATGATTTGGGCGCTGCAATTATTTGACGAAGTGTGGGTGCTTACGCGAGGCGGGCCCGGCAGTGCGACCACCACACTGGTTACATACCTCTATCAGAATGCTTTTCTTTTCTTCAAGTTTGGCTATGCAGCAGCCGTATCCTACGTCCTCACCATGATCATCATGTTATTCTCCTTTCTGCAGCTCAAATTGTTTGAGGAGAAGTGATTCTATTGCACGCCAGCGGCGTCCCCGAATCCTAGGACTGGTCCTGTGAAATCGCGATGGTACACGCAGGCTAATGTTTATTCCGGTCTTCTCTTGGTAGTGCTCTTCACACTGGCCCCGTTTTATTGGATGTGCGTATCCTCCATCCGGCCCGAAGCGACGATTTTCAGTAGCAGGCTAAATCTGTTGCCCAAGCCCTTTACCAGCGTCAACTACTCTCTTTTGTTCATTAAAACCGAGTTCCTGCGTTGGTTTTTTAATAGTTGCTTCGTTTCCCTGACCAGCACGGCACTGGCGCTCTTCTTTTCATCCTTGGCCGGATTTGCTTTTGCGAAATACACCTTTTATGGGAAGAACGTCTTATTTACTCTCGTGTTACTTACCCTATCTATACCTCAGTTCGTAACCATAATTCCCGTCTTTCAAGCGATGATTGCATTAGGCTTCATTGATACCTACTGGGCGCTCATTTTACCGTACTCCATAAATCCCGTCGCTATCTTTTTTATGCGGCAGTACATCAACGGAATACCGTCAGAATTATTAGACTACGCTCGAATTGACGGGTGTTCCGAATTTCAGATATATTGGCGGATTATCCTCCCGGTGATTAAGCCGGCCATTGGAGCCACGGGTATTATTATCTTCCTTGGAAGTTGGAATCAGTACTTCTGGCCATTGATTATGACGCGTAGCCAGGAGATGATGGTTGTTCCGACGGGTCTTGCCTCGCTGAAATCCGAGGTATTAGTTGAGTGGGGGATGCTTATGGCGGGCTCAGTCATGTCCACGCTGCCAATACTCGTCCTGTTCCTCATTTGCCAAAAACAGTTCGTATCGGGCTTGATGGCGGGGTCCATCAAGGGATGAGGCTCATGCAAGACCGCGCTGGTCTGGCACGTGGCGGGGGAGGCTGCGGTGAGTAGGCGCTGGATGTTGGAGGGGTGGATATGGAGATCGGCCAGATGATTGATATGCAACCGTTTTTTGATGCCGTTAAAGTGGTTGTAGACAAGCACAAGCTTGAGAGGCCTGCGGAGTATCGGAGGTGGCTCTGGCAAGACGAGGAGAAGGGTCGAAGTCTTGGATTAAATGAGTACGGATGCGCTGATGCGGCAAACATTCTGTACACAATTGGAGAGTTTCCGCGTGATATGTCAGAGCGCGAGGCTTGCATTGCCGTTCTGCAGGGCTTTCAGGATGCTGATACCGGATTATTCCGAGAGACAACGCATAATGAATTTCATACCACCGCGCATTGTATCGCCGCGCTTGAACTTTTCGATGCAAGGCCGAAGCACGCTTTGGCTGCTTTTGCCGAGCTAAAAACCAAGGCTAATCTTGAGCGCTTCCTACGGTGTCTTGATTGGATTCACGACCCTTGGCACGAGGCCCATAAGGGGGCTGGGCTTTATACCTCACTAGTGTTAAGCGGAGAGGTGGACGTTGAATGGCAGGATTGGTATTTTCAATGGCTCTGGGACGAAGCGGATCCAGAGACCGGATTGTGGCGGCGGGGCCATGAGAAGCGGAAGTACGGACGGGAGCGGGCAGCACCATTGTTTCACCATCTCGCCGGCTCGTTTCACTACCTCTTTGTTCACGAGTATGCGCATCGCCCACTGCGCTATCCGGAGAGAGTGGTCGATTCGTGCCTTCGAATATACAGGGATAGGACGTCACACGCATTTCGGCACGCGTGTAGTGAGCGACACGCACAAATCATGGCCAACGTCCCGTCGGATCATCCAATTCTGTTACCCGCAACGGGAAGTACCTCGCACAGCAATCCAGAGCTGGGACATGACATAGGGTTTGCTGAGATTGATTGGATATATTGTTTGCATCGCAGTTGCCGCCAATCTGGCCATCGATTTGAGGAGTGTCGGAATACGCTCATGGGATTCGCCGCTGAGTATTTGCAATATCTTGGGGAGGAAGTAGATGTAAACTCGAATGATCGTTTTAATGATCTCCACTGGCTATTCGGAGCCGTTTGTGCCGTGGCAGAGTTGCAGCAGGCTCTTCCAGGACTGATCAGGACAGAAAAGCCATTGCGGCTAGTGCTGGATCGGAGACCTTTCATTTGAATTAGGTATGGGGCTGTTGCATCCGACGGTTGTCTGCGAGGACGTTCCAAACCACAGCGACGGAGGTAGTTACTAGAGATGGAGACTTGGTGGAGCGTTCGCCGACGGTAATGTATCTGTTACCGAGCCAGGCGGGTGTGCCGTAATGCTTAACCGCCCGCCTGCTCAGCGCGAGCGCTTGCAAGATAAACAACCGGATGGCCCCTTTGGGTTTCCCAAGTAACGCAGCACGACGAGGTGCGTTTAGCGGAGGCTGTCCCTATCCATCGCCCCGGCGCTGGATAGGGAGGCGAGCCCCTCCCGCCAGAAGACCTGCGGGGGTGCAGCTCCGGCGCCCGAAGATGCGTTCGCGGGTCCCCCCGCTGTGAGCCTTGCGACCGCAAGACCGATCGGCATGTGACGGAAAAAGGAGGCGTGGGATGATTCGTCTGCTGCCGTGTTACAACGGAACCAGCAGCCGTTATTCGTCAATGGAGGACGACATCACAGCTGCCCAGTCTGCCGGGTACCTTGGCTTAGAGCTGAAAAGATGGAAGCTCGATGATTACCTTCAGAGAGGATCGGTCGGCGACCTGACGAGGATCCTGGCAGATTCCGGCATCGCGCCCCCCACGCTTGGACCATACACCATGGTTGCCTTTGGGGATGATGAACAAAGACGGTTGTCTCTGGAGAAAGTAAGGCGTCACGCTGAAATAGCTGCTGCTCTGGGTGTCCAGGGAATTGTGATGTATTTTGACGAGCCCCGAAAGCCGACGGGAGCTATTCAGCCCAGAAACGCATTTGAGTTGTTACAGCAGACAGCGACGGAATATGCTGATCTCCTCAAGGAATTCGGTTTATTCCTCGGCCTCGAGAGCCTGGGAGGTCAGGAGATATTTCGGGGTCCCGTCGAAGCCATGGAGATAGCTCGTGCCGTTCGCTGGTCTAATGTCCGCTTTGTTTTCGACACATTTCATATGTATCGAAATCAGGTTCCTATCTCCAGCACCTTCGGAATTCCTCAAGAGTTTGTCCTAATAATACATGTAAGCGATTGTGAACCTCTTCCCTTGCCTGAATTGGAGGACAAACACAGACTCTATCCAGGTCTGGGAGTGATTCCACTAGTTAAGATGCTGCAGCCAATCATTGCCCGGGGATATCGTCGTTTCATTTCTCTGGAGGTACCTCGCCCCGAATACTGGAGCCTTCCCGTTGCCGAGGTGTGCTCTGCCGGAGTGGGACACCTGCGAAGCCTGATGGCACAATTGGAGCAGGGCGACCAATCGTGATAAGGAGTCCTCCGACCGATTCGCTCCCCGTCGGTCAGACCTAGTCCCGCAGAAGGACGACGCGCACCTCTGAACACAGGGGAACGAAGGGGGATCCCCTGCAGCGTGATTTCCGGCCCAGCACGGCTTGGTGCTTCTAACGCAGTGCTTCTAACGCATGGTCACAACTCCCCGTTCAGGGCAGAGGAAATCTATTACCGGCATCTCAGGCCGCGAACAGGCAAATGCTTGACTGACGCAAGGGGGTCACCGCCAAGACATCGCACACTTGGCAACTGCCATAACATCGCAAAGCGATGACCGATCGAGTACACAGAAGGCTGTCGCCACGCTCTACCCTCGCTGAGGGCGGTACTAATCGGGCTCGCCCGGTGGCGGCGCTCGCTGCGCCACACCGTTGGGCGCAACGCTCGCGGCCGCGGACTCAGCATCGGGCGAAAAAGGTCCATAGCAATTTGCGATGTGTTGGCGGTAGCCACCCAGGAGGGTCAGTGTGCGATGTCCTGGCGGTAGTCAGTTAGGAGGGTATCCTATCCAGTCGAGAGACCTTTTAGCAAAGGTCCCGGTTTTCAACCCAGACCTGGTCAACCCGTCTGATAGCGCGCCAAAGAAACGCCTTTCGGCAGCTCGCTAAGGGGGGTGGGGCAATGACAAAGGCGAAACTCGGCCTTGGAATTATCGGTTGCGGCCGTATCTCCTTCGCCCATGCGGAAGCATGCCAGAACCTGCAGGACCGTGTTGTTATCCAAGCCGCCGCGGACTTGGATGAAGCCAAATTAGCTAACTTTTCTGAGATGACAAGCCTCCCAAACCAATTTGCGGATTATCGGCAACTTCTTAAGCAGCCCGACGTGGAGGCAGTCATCATCTGTCTCCCGCATGTCCTACATTACCCGGTGGCGGTTGATGCGCTGCGTGCCGGAAAGCACGTGCTGGTAGAAAAGCCCATGGCATTGACATATGACCAGGCAATGACGATGGTAACTGAAGCGGATCTCGCTAGTAGGGTCCTCATGGTCGGACAGTCGCGGCGATTTAGTCACGCGGCGATCGAAATGAAAAGGATGGTGGAGGACGGTGAGATCGGCCAATTGTTCAGGATCATTGTAAATTTCCTGTGCTTTTTCGAGAAAGCTCCTACACAGTGGTGGAACGACAAGCATATTGCTGGCGCCTCCCTAGTAACGGTTCTTCAGGGCAGCCATGCATTCGATGAAATCAGCTGGATCTTTGGCAGAACGCCGCGGTGTGTTTATGCGACTAGCTTCACAAAGAATCTGCACGATGACGAGAGTGATATCCTGCTTGATTATGGGGATGCAACGGCTGCAGTGCACCTATCCTTGAACACGAGGCCCCCGCTTATTCATGAGGTGTTAGCGGTGGGCGCCCATGGTGTTATGAAGCTGAGTGAGTGGCGAGATGAGAAGCCATTCAGCTATGGATATCGGTTTGAGGTGAATAGTCGGACGGTAGTAGAGGGACTGCAGAAGCCGAGTATTTTTACCCTTCAACTCGAGGAATTCGTTGCGAGTGTCACGGAGAATAGACGACCAGTTGCAAGTGGGAGAGAGATCGCGTCGACCACAATGAGGATAATGTCGGCAGCTGTGGAGTCAGCAGTCTCGAAGAAACCGGTGATGCTCTAGAGGAAGTCATCGCTGGCTGTAACACCGAATGGGAGAAGGTGCGTCGTTGGAAGGAATTGCGAGCCATACGATAGGCCTGGCAGGAAGGAGGCATGTTATTTATCGGAGAATGTTTCGGTCTCCCCAGGAGTGTGGCTCTGAGTCCGTGATTACGCCACCTTGCGTTGGCGACGGTCTGCCGTGTACCGCTGGACCTTGAGGACCAGGTAGCCGTGATCCCGGTATCCCCGACCCCGGCGCAGGACGGCGCGGATGTTCGCGTTGATGGCCTCGACCACGCCGGAGGGGACCTTCGCGTGGCAGTAGGCCAGGATGCCGTCCAGGAGGCGCTGGAGCAGCGCGGCGAACTTTCGGAACGCCGGGAGCCGTTGCCAGCGGAGCGCCCGGAGCCAGGAGCTCAGGAACCGCCGGGCGGTGCCTTCGTAGGTACAGGTCCACAGCTGTTCCAACTGCTCCCGGAGCAGGTAGGCCGTCGCCAGCCGGCGGTTCACGGCGAACAACTCGGTGAGGGTCTGTCGCCACTCTGGGCGGAGATGGTGCCAGCGGGCCAGGAGGAGCCACCGTTTTCCCCGGATCAAGTCGCGGAGCCGCCCGCCCTTCCGGAAGAACTCCGCCCGGCGGGTCTCATCCACCGCGGTGATGGCGTGCTTCAGGACATGGAACTTGTCGTAGACGATCCGGGCGGGAGGCAGCTGGGCCCGGAGGCTCTGCGTGTAGGGTTCCCACATATCCACGCAGACGGCCTGGACGGCTCGCCGCCGCCGTGGGGGCAGGGCCTCGGCGAAGACCTGGTCCATCGTCTCCCCTTTCTGGTCCTGCCCCGCCCAGAGGGGCTCGCGGGTGTCCAGGTAGCTCACCACGGTGAGGAACTTGTCGGCCTTGCCGAGGCAGAGTTTGTCCACCCCGAGGTACCTGAGCGGCTTCCGGGGGCGCGTGGCCGCCCAGCGCTGCAAGGCCCGCTTGTCCATCTGGCGGACCGTCTCGGCCGTCAGGCCCCACGTGGTGGCGACGCGGGCCACCAGGGCGTGTGCGCAGTCCTGGGCCTCCGCGGTCTCGAACCGGCGCGTGCAGGCCGCCTGCTCGGCAAGGAAGGGGAGCCGTTCGCGCCGGCGCCCACACCGCGGACAGACGAGGTGCTGCACCTCGACCACCAGCCAGACTTGCCACGGGCCCCACCGGAGGTCCCGCACGCGGCGCTCCGTGCAGCCTCGGGCCGCCCGGCTGCTGATCCCGCAGCCGCGACAGCAGTAGTAGGGTGTATTCGTCGTCTCGCGGAGCCAGAGGCTGAGCGTCTGCCGCACCTCGTCGCACTCGTGCCGGTACACGCCATACCCCGGGATCGCGAGGATCCGTGCTCCAATCGGGTCGGGCATCGGTTCCGCCCTCTCTCTGTGATGGGCGATCAAGGCAGGCGGTGTACCACACGAAGGGAACCGATGCCTCTTTGTCTTTACGCTAACCCCTCGTCAGCAGGCGGGCGAAACAAGAATCCTGGGAAGAGAGGAATTTTCAAAAAGACAGCAGCTGGCGTGGGGCTGCCCTTGTGTGTGTTCGTTCGGGGGAAATCGCAAATTCGAAGTGGACGGGAAGCGGCCGCGAAGCGTTTCCGCAGAAAGGGCTATACTTCGGCCCCCAGAGATTGGTTCAGGGGTTCTGACGCAGAAACGCGGGTGAAACCTCGATTTTCAGAATCAACGGATAAGCCAGGAGGTAAGAAATGAGGGAGGCGAAGCTTGCTTTGCGCGGGGGGAAACCTATTCGGTCCCGGAGGCTTCCCTTCGAGTTTCCTGGTGCGAACTTTTACGGTCGGGAGGAGGAAGAGGCCGTGCTGCGCGTACTACGGGCCCGTAGTCCCTTTCGGTACTACGGCCCGGGGCTCCGGAGGGAGGTGGAGCGTTTCGAAACAGAATTCGCTCGCGCTATGCGCGCTAAATTTGCTCTAGGGGTGAACAGTGGCACACAGGCGCTCATAGTGGCCATGGCAGCTCTGGGCGTGGGGCCAGGCACGGAAGTAATCGTTCCCGCATACATGTGGGTTTCAATCGTTGCCGGTATAGTACGTCTTGGTGGAATTCCGGTGCTTTCAGAGATTGATGATTCCTTTACGCTCGACCCTGAAGATCTTGAGAAGCACATCACACCGCGCACTGGGCTGATCGTTGCAGTGCATATGAGCGGTGCCCCGGCAGACATGGCGCCCATCCTAGCCATTGCCCACAGGCATAAGCTACCCGTTCTGGAGGATTGCGCGCAGGCCGTCGGAGCTTGCTTGGACGGTCGCCCCGTTGGGGGGATAGGCACCATGGGCGTCTTCAGTTTGCAGCTAAATAAGAACATGACCACTGGTGAAGGTGGGATGATCACGACCAACTCCTCCCGACTGATAGAACGTGCGATCGCGTTACACGACCTTGGCTATCCGCGGGTTAAAGGCCGCTTGGTGGCGAAGGATCTAAAGAAGTCATTTTGGGGCTTTGGCGGCCGCATGAGTGAGCTGGCTGGCGCGATTGGCCGGGTGCAACTGAGGAAGTTGCCGCGCATCGTAAGATCTATGCGCTCAGCAAAGGCACGCATCAAGATGGGAATCGAGAATATTCCAGGTCTAATCTTCCGCCGCGTGGTCGACGAGAAGGGCGACACAGGATCGTTCCTTATTGTAACCCTTCCCACAGCCAAACAGGCCGCCGATTTTTCAAATATGCTGAACGCGGAAAATATCTCAGTGGGTCTATCGCCTACCAGGCGGGTGACCGATTTCGGAATGCACATCTATTACAACATTCCTTCGCTTACGGAGAAGCGGTCCAATAGTCCGGATGGATTCCCATGGTCACTCGATGTGAACAGGAGCAGCATATACGACTACCACAAGGGGGCCATGCCGCTGTCGGATGATCTTTTTGCCCGAAGCATCGTTATGCCCATCCCGTCGGTGATGACCGCCCATGACATCGCAGATACAATAGAAGGATTCAAAAGGGTTGCCCGTGTTGTAATGGCTTGAACAAACCGCATGGATTTCGGTGTACAAGATTTTGGCCCGTAATAAGGATGCAGACGCAGGTTGTGAGAAGGTAAGGCGGTACCCATATACCGCGTTGGATAAAGAACTGAATAAAGGAAGCCCTTTCGGGAGAGCGGCTGGCGATCGGATTGTTCATGGCGATGCTCTCGCCAGGCGTGCTAGAGATAGCGAATCATACCGCGTATGATCGGCGAGCATTTCTCCGCACAGAGTGAGGAGTTGTGATGCGCAGTTCATACAACCCCTCCGCCGGGGTCTTCCCCCTGAGTGCTAGATGGGGGCGGCTATGGTTGTACTTCTGTCCCCACGCACGGAGTTTGGCCTGGAGTTGCTCGAAGGTCCGGAAGATCACCCGGCGGTAGAAGTCCTGCTCGTCGGTTCGGTGGCTCCGCTCCACCTTCCCGCTGCTCTCAGGGCTCCCGTACGGGATATACTGATGGGCAGTTCCAAGATTATGCAGGTGCCAGACGAAGTGCTGCCCTGCGACCGTTGGTGAACGCTGAGCGCAAGGCGTCCGACGGCCGCTGGCACGCGGTTCCGGCGGCGGTGCGGACGGCGCGAGCGAGCTGCAGCCCAGCTGGTGTCGGTCGGCTGGTACCACGCAGCCGACTGGTACATCCAGCGCCAGCTCCGGAGAGGGCACGGTGCGATCTCGGCGATTGCGGAGTCCTGGAGCCAGAGGCCGACGGGCCGCTTGTGCTAGGCAACCTCTTCCCTCTCTCTTTTTGTCATCGTCACCTTCATACTTGCGGTTTTAGCCGCAAAGTCTACCTCAATGCTGGACGGCGACCGACCACAAGAGTGTAACCCATATCCTGATCCTGTCCGAAAATGTGTAACCGATGTCCTGTCGTGCGACCTCTAAGCCCTTAGCTGTTTGCGTATTGGGTTGGACAAAGGACAAGGAGCATTCCATGACGACAAGTGCTACCCTGCTCTCGAAGTTCCGGGGAGCCTTGACCTTTGGTGCCCAGCAAGTCCGGGAAATCGTCCTACGATATCCGGACTTCTATCCGATGTACACTCAGGGTGGACAGTGGAAGCACGGGGCGGGAACGTGGACCCGCTGGTGCGACGGATTCTTGCCGGGCATCCTGTGGCTTCTGCATCGGCACACGGGGGATGCCTGGTGCCAGCAGCAGGCGGAGCGGTATTCCCGGCCGCTGGAGCCGCGGCAGCACGACACGACGGTTCACGATCTCGGCTTCATCTTCATGTCCACCTATCACCACTGGTACCGCCTCACCCGCGACCCGGCCCTCAGGGAGGTCCTGATCCAAGCGGGGCGGACCATGGGGCGGCGGTTCCAGGAGCGGGGGCGCTACCTCTCCTCCTTTATCGGTCCCCAGTCGGTCCTCATCGATATCGTGATGAACGTGGGGATCATCTTTTGCGCCGCCCGAGAGACGGGCGACGAAAGCCTCCATCACGTGGCTATGGACCACTGTCTCACCACCCGGCGCGTCCTGGTGCGCGGCGATGGTTCCACGGCCCACGAGGGCATCTTCGATCGGGAGAGCGGGGCCTTCCTCCAGCAGAGCACTCACCAAGGCTACCGCGGGGACTCCTGTTGGTCCCGCGGTCTCACCTGGTCGCTGTACGGGTTCGGCATTGCCTACCGCTACACCCAGGATCGACGGTTCCTGGAGACGGCGGAATTTAACGCGGACTACTACATCGAGCGCACGCCGGAGGGCGGCGTGCCCCCCTGGGACTTCGATGCCCCGAAGGATCAACGGAGGCAATCCGATAGCAGCGCGGCGGCCATTGCCGCCTCGGGCCTCCTGGATCTCGCCGAATTCACCGCCTCGCGCGCCAAGGCGCGCCTGTACCGCGACACCGCCCTCCAGATTTTGGACACCCTCACGGGGGAGGAGTACCTGGCCCAAACCACCCCGGGGTGGGAGGGGATCCTCAAACACGGGGTGTACCACACCCACAAGGGCCTCGGCGTGGACGAGTCGGTGATGTGGGGGGAGTACTTCTTCGTTGAGGCGCTCACGAAGGCCCTGACCCTGCTCACGGTATGAGACCAGAGATCCGATTGCATCACTAACTGAGCGGAAACTGCTGCAATATGGATCATGAGTTGGTCGGCGCGAGGAAAGCTCCAATGCAGTTAGCCCGTCTTAGCCGATTCAGTCGTCAGTCGAACATTTTTGCCGGATCCGCCTGCTGACTTTCTGCAGGGTTGTGCGCGTCGGTACTGCGAATCCGGCCTGTAGTGCAGACCTACCCTCTTCTCAGGGGCGGCCGGCAGTGGTAGCGTCGCACCACCATGTTCCTGCGCTGCCACCCCCGCCGCAAGGACGGCAAGCTCCACCGGTACTGGAGCATCGTCGAGACCCGCCGCGTCCCCGGGGGGAGCGTGGTGCAGCGCCCCGTGCTCTACCTCGGCGAGATCAACGACAGCCAGCGCGAGGCCTGGCGCAAGACCATCGAGGTGTTCGAGGATGGCGTCCCCCAGCCCCGCACCATCGCCCTGTTTCCGGCGGACCGGCTGCCCCCCGTCGCGGACGACGCGGTGGTGCAGATCCGGCTGCAGGAGCTGACCGTGCGGCGCCCCCGCCAGTGGGGTGCCTGCTGGCTCGCGTGCCACCTGTGGACGGAGCTGGGGCTGGACGGCTTCTGGGCCGAGCGCCTCGAGCCGAGCCGCAAAGGCACCCGCTGGGATCTCGTGCTGGAGGCCTTGACGACCTACCGGCTCATCGACCCCGGCAGCGAGTGGCGGTTCCACCGGGAGTGGTACGAGCGGAGCGCCATGCCCGACCTGCTCGGGGCGGGGTACGAGTTGGCGGACATCCACAAGCTCTACCGGTGCCTGGACCGGCTGCTCCCGCACAAGCGCGCCCTCTTCGCGCACCTGACCGCCCGGTGGCGGGACCTGTTCAATGCCAGCTACGAGATCCTGCTCTACGACCTGACCAGCACCTACTTCGAGAGCGACCCGCCCGAGGACCCGCACGACAAGCGGCGCTTCGGCCACAGCCGGGACAAGCGGGGCGACTGCGTGCAGCTCGTCATCGCGCTGATCATCACGCCCGAGGGCTTCCCGCTGGCCTACGAGGTGCTCGCGGGGAATGTGACCGACAACCGCACGCTCCGCCTGTTCCTGCGGCAGATCGAGCGGCGGTACGGGAAGGCGGAGCGGATCTGGCTGATGGACCGGGGCATCCCGACGGAAGAGACGCTCGAGCAGATGCGCACGAGCGAGCCCCCCGTCCGCTACCTGGTGGGCACCCCGAAGGGCCGCCTGTCCAAGCTGGAGGCGGCCCTCCTGGAGCAGTCCTGGCAGCGGGTCCGCGACGGCATTGACGTGAAGCTCCTGCCGCAGGCGGGGGAGCTGTACGTGCTGGCCCGGAGCGCGAGCTGGGTCGCCAAGGAGCGGGCGATCCGACGGAAGCAACTCCAGCGCCTGTGGCAGCGACTGCACCAGCTCCAAGAGATGTCGCTCACCCGGGATCAGCTCCTGCTGAAGCTCGGCGCGGCGCGGCAGCGATGGCCCGCGGCCTGGCGCCTGGTCCAGGTGAGCCCCCAGCCCGACGGGACCCTGGTCTTCGCGCTGAACCGCGCGAAGCTGCGCCTGGTGCGCCGGCGTGAGGGCCGGTACCTCCTCCGCACGAATCTCACCGACCGGGACCCCGCCACCCTCTGGGAACTCTACATGCGCCTGGTCCAGGTGGAGGAGGCGTTCAAGACGCTCAAGGGCGACCTGGCCCTGCGGCCCATCCACCACCAGCTCCCCCCGCGGATCGAGGCCCACATCTTCGTGGCTTTCCTCGCCTACGCCCTCCATGCGACGCTGCGGCGCCGGCTGCGCGACCTGGCGCCGGGGCTGACGAGCCGCGCCGTCCTGGAGAAGCTCCGGGCGATCCAGATGGTGGATGTCCATCTCCCGACGCCCGACGGGCGGGAGATCGTCCTCTCCCGCTACACGCAGCCGGAGCCCGACGCGGCGCTGCTGCGGCGGCAGCTCCGGCTTCAATTGCCGGCCCAGCCGCCGCCCCGACTGTACGCGCAAACATGCCTGCCCCTCTTCCGCGCCATCGCCAAGAACATCATCTATGTCGGCGCCACGGGCCATGGCAACATCGTAAAGCTCATCAACAACTTCCTGGGTCAGCTCACCAATGCGGGGCTGGCCGAGGTCCTACCCCTGGCCGCCAAGGCCGGCGTGGACATGAAGGCGCTCTTCGACGTCATCAAACTGAGCGGCGGGTGGAGCCGTTGGTTCGAGGGGGCCGTCCCGGCGATCTGCAAGCGCGACTTCAAGGTCAGCTTCCACCTCAAACTGGCGCATAAGGACATGAGCTACGTGTCGGCGCTGGGCCGCGAGTACAACATGCCCTTGCCGATGGTGAACCAGCTCCTGAGCGTGCTGGACATCGCCAGGGCGAGCGGTCTGGGGGACGAGAACACCACGGGCCTGGTCAAGCTGTGGGAGCGGATGGCCCAAGTCGAGGTCAAAGGGGAGGGTGTGGGGCAGTAGGGTCCCTCGGTTTCGCGCGCTCATTGTCACGAGCGATGTCAGGAGCGACTGCGTGGCTGGACATGTAAGGTCTGCGAACGTGGGACGGCTGACTCCCGGGAACGTCCCTGTTCCGGCGGACCTGGATACGCTCCGCCGGCTCTGCCGCCAGTTCCGACGGGACTTGCTGGATCTCACGCTCCACTCGGGGACGGGGTCCAGCCACATCGGCGGGGAATTGTCGGTTGTAGAAATTCTGACCGTTCTCTTCTTCCACACGCTACGGCTGAAGCCGGACGAGCCCGAATGGCCGGCCCGTGACCGGTTGATCCTGTCCAAGGGACATGCGTCGGCGGCCATGTACGTGGCCATGGCCTGGCGTGGATTCTTTCCACGAGAGCGGCTCTTCGACTCGTTCAATCGGCTGCACGGCATCCTGCAAGAGCACGTGAACCTCGAGACGCCGGGAGCGGAGATCCCCACGGGATCGCTGGGGATGGGTCTGTCGGCCGGCGCCGGCATGGCCTGGGGGTGTCGGTATCTCGCGGAGCATGAGGGTGCCCGGCCGTGCGGGGTCTATGTGGTGCTGAGTGACGGCGATTGCACCGAGGGGCAGACCTGGGAGGCCGCCATGGCCGCCTCCCATTTCGGTCTGGACAACCTGATCGCCATCGTGGATGACAACCAGCGGCTGGTGACCGGCCCCACGGGGCAGGTGATGCGGCTGGAGCCTCTGGACGGGAAATGGGAGAGCTTCGGCTGGCACGTGCAGCAGGTGGACGGCCACGACGTGGCAGAGATCCGCGAGGCCGTGGATGTGGCGCGGCGGGCGGAGACGGCGCCAGGCCGCCCCCGGGTCATCCTGGCGCGGACGCTCAAGGGGAAGGGCGTCTCGTTCATGGAGGGAAACGACGCCTGGCACGCAGGCCACCTGTCCGACGAACAGCACAGGGCGGCCCTCAAGGAGTTGGAGGGATGACGGACACTCGCGCGGCAGGTGGGCAAGGCTCGACGCCGGCGGGCGCCCAGGTTTTCGGGGAGCTGCTGGGGACCAGGGACATCCGTCAGGTCTTCGGGCAGACGCTGACAGAGGTTGGGCAGCGCGACCGGCGCGTGATCGTGCTGGACTGTCAGACGGCCGTCCCGACCATGGCCATCACCTTTGCCCGGGCGATTCCGGAGCGGTTCCTCGATCTCGCCGTGGCGGAGCAGAATGCCGTGAGTTTCGCCGCCGGCCTGGCCCGCGTGGGGTTCACGCCCATCCTGCCCCTGTTTGCCTGCTTCGTCACCCGGCGGGCCCTGGATCAGATCTACACGCAGGTGGCCTATCCGGCCCTCAATGTCAAGGTGTGCGGGGTGTATGCCGGCCTCACCAGTCCGAACACCGGGGCCACCCACCAGATGCTTCAAGACGTGGCGATCATGCGCTGTCTGCCGCACATGACGCTGGTCGAGCCGGCCGACGCCATCGAATTGTCCCAGGCCCTCCCGGCCGTGGTGGCGCATCACGGCCCGGTGTATTTCCGCATGGTCCGAGGCGACCTGGGCGGTCCCTGCCCGCGCGTTTCGCCGGATGGATACGAGTTCCGGCTCGGTCGGGCGACCCTGCTGCGGGAAGGGTTGGACATCACCTTGATCGGTTCCGGCCTGATGGTCTCGCGGTGCGTGCAGGCGGCGGAGACGCTGGCGCGAGAAGGGATCTCGGCCGATGTCATCAACGTCTCGACGGTGAAGCCGCTGGACGACGCATTGATCCTGGAGCGTGCTCGGCAGACGGGAGCCGTCGTGACCGCGGAGAATCACACCATCCTCGGCGGATTGGGCGGAGCGGTGGCGGAGCTTCTCGGAGAGGCCTGCCCCGTTCCCATGCGGCGAGTGGGCGTCCGCGATCAGT
>Ga0315279_10002300_pt1 | contig 29101 bp, 18 predicted proteins | sample YL17G06_20_MG_FD_203694 | JGI IMG/M metagenome (GOLD analysis project Ga0315279, IMG submission 203694) | Sediment microbial communities from Yellowstone Lake, YNP, Wyoming, USA - YL17G06_20 | ecosystem: Environmental > Aquatic > Freshwater > Lake > Sediment | place: USA: Wyoming | collected... | reverse complement strand
CCGAGGTCGATCGACAGTGTTCTTCCCGGGCTTCAGTTCCACACCGGCGAGCGGCTTTTGACTTGTGCTGTCGATGGTTCTTCCCTTCAGGATGGCATTTTGCGCAGTGGCCATCGAAGGCAAAAGCACTAGGAGCCACGCTGTCAGAAATAAGAAATATCTCTTCATTCGGCTCTCGAATCTGCGTTCCGCTTCGATTAGACTTGCAGGACGCCCGGAAGTTTAAGGGACGTCCCCGACGGAGACGTGCCGATGGGGGCAAAGCATTCCTCCACTATCGATGAGGGGCACGACGCGGGGGAGAGGACTTGGTTCCGAACCTTGATGCCCGAAGGGACGCGCAAACGAGGATCTTCAGGAGAGGCTGGCCTCCGATCTATCTCCTGAACACTGACGGGATGCGGGGAAGGGAGGAATGCGCAACCCTCTCGGAGGGCTTTCAGAATCTACGGTTTGCCTTTCTGGCAAAACTGCGGTAGTTTATGAGTGCAGCTTCTTTTAACAAGCCTATCGCATCACCGCAAAGTTGTTTTCAGATGATATCCCCAAGGGAGGAGTTACCCTATGCGACACACCAGATTCCTCGCTCTGTTCGCGCTCATTTGCTGTGCCGGTCTTGCGTTTGCACAGCTTCCGGATGAGACGAGCGGACGCGTACCTGAACTCGATGCGTTTCACAAACCGATCTATGCGCTCTGGCACGATGCATGGCCGGCGAAGGACATTGCCCGACTGAAGCAGCTGCTGCCCGACGTTGAGAAGGCGTACACCGCGCTCGCTGATGCCAAGCTGCCGGGGATCCTGCGCGAGAAGAGTGTCATCTGGACCGAGAAGCTGAAACTCCTGGGGGAGGCCGTCAAGGATTACGGGAGCTCTGTCACGGCGAACGACGATGCCGGAATTTTGAAAGCGACGGAGAACGTCCATTCCTGCTATGAGCAAATGGTCCGCGTCGTGCGCCCGGCTCTCAAGGAGCTCGATGGGTTCCATCAGGTGCTCTACCTCCTTCACCACTACTATATGCCGGAGTATCAGGTGGAGAAGATCACGGCGTCGGCGGACTCCTTGGTTCTGAGGATGGGACCGCTTAATAGTGCATTGTTGCCAAAGCGCCTGGAAGGCAAGATCGAGCAATTCACCAAAGCACGCAGGAACCTGGATGAAGCCGTCAAAGAGTTTGCAGAGGCGGTGAAGGCGAAGAGGGGGAAAGACGAGATCGCGAAACTGGAAAACACCCTGCATGCGCGGTATCAGGTGCTGGAAAAAGTCTTCGAATAGGTGGCCCGGCTCATCGATTTAGAATTGACGGCTCACATACATACGATCGAAGGACTTCACCTCGAAATCCCTATTGGCTCAACGCTGAGGGGGATTTTCTATTTCGGCGGTGCTCTCCGCGGGGCAGTTCCCAATCTTGACTCTTGCGACCGGGCACGGGAGGGTCGCGATTTGCCTTTCAGGCTGAGCTGCAGTAGCTTTGTGGGGTTACTTCAATCGGCTTGTCCCGCCTCGGCTCCACAGGTATCTTCCTTTGCGCTGATCCTCGCTGAAAGGGATTCTCATTCGCGGGGCGCCGTCTCTTGGATCCCACCGCGGTTGAAGGTGCTAGGCGGAAGCTGCTAAGACAATCGATTCAAACTACGACAATGGACACGAAGGGATAGTACATGGCCATTGAACTGAAAGGCGCCGGACTCACCATAGAGCAGCTTGTCCGGATCGCGCGACACGGCGAGAGAGTCGAGCTCCATCCGGAAGCGCTCCAGCGCATCAACGCCTGCCGCGCGATGCTTGAGGAGAAACTTGCTGCGCGCGAGATCATGTACGGGACGAACACCGGCATCGGGGAATTCTCCGAGATTGTTCTGACGGACGAGCAGGTGAGGCAATTTCAACGGTATCTGATCTACAATCACGCGGCCGGGATCGGCGACCCTGCGCCGATCGAGTACGTGCGCGGAGCGATGGCGAGCAGGGTGAATGTGCACGCGCGGGGGAAATCCGGCTGTCGCTCCGAAATAACCCTCACGCTCGTCGATATGCTGAACAAAGGAGTAACGCCCGTCGTCTGCCAGAAAGGATCCGTCGGGGCCTGCGGGGATCTGGCGCCGATGTCGCAAATCGCGCTCCTGATGTTGGGGGAAGGTGAGGCGTACTACCGGGGGGAGCGCTTGCCCGGAAAGGTCGCGCTGGACCGGGCGGGCATCCCGATTCCCGGCTTGCTGGCGAGGGACGGTTTGGCGACCATCAACGGCTCCAACCTGCTCACGGCTATGAGTGCCCTGCACCTCCACGACATCAACCGGTGGCTGAAACAGGCAGAGATCGCGTGTGCGATGTCGCTTGAAGCGCTCTACGCGAACATGAAACCGTACGACGTCCGGCTGCACGAGCTGCGCGGCTTCCCGGGCGCGATCCGCAGTGCGAAGTCCATTATGGCCTGCATCAGGGGGAGCGACCTGCTTTCCAGCAAGATCAAGACCAAAGTGCAGGATGCGTATTCCATGCGCTCCTCGCCGCAGGTCATCGGCTCGGCGCACGATGCGGTCGCGCACGCGATGTGTCAGGTGGAGACGGAGCTGAACGCCGTCGCCGACAACCCGATCTTCCTGCCGGAATACAAGCTGACACTGACGGGAGCTAATTTCCAGGGGAGCCCGATCTCTCTCCCCATGGATATGGTGGGAGCGGCTGTCACAATGGTGAGCGTGCTCTCGGAGCGAAGGCTGAACAGGCTGCTGAACCCTGCGCTCAGCGTCGGCCTGCCGGCGTTTCTGACGAAGGGGGCCGGGATGTTCTCGGGCCTCATGCTCAGTCAGTACACCGCCGACACGATGATCGTTGAGCAGCGGATTCTTTCCTACCCCGCGTCCACGGCCTCCATCCCTGCGGCTGCCGACCAGGAGGACTTTGTCTCGATGGGGATGAACACAGCGATCAAGAACGAGCAGATCCTCGACAATGCCTATGGGATCCTCGGCATCGAATTCATTGCCGCGGCGCAGGCCCTTGACTTCCGCGACTTCACGCCGGGCCTCGGTGTGCGGAAGGCCAAGGAGGTGATCCGGCGTCACGTCGAGCACCTCGATGAGGATAGGCCGCTCTACCCCGATCACACACGCATGAAGGAAGTTGTGCGCTCCTGCGAAATCCTCGAAGAAGTTGAGAAGGTGGTCGGAAGCCTGGGGTGAGGTCGATCGGACTGCAGCTGTACCCGTACCCATCAGCTTTCGGGCCGGGAAGTGTCTGGAGGCCCACCGCAACGACGACGGTTAGGTGATCGTAGGTCGTCACCCCTACGAACCAGCCACCTGCCTCCGGCAATCTACACCTCTATGTCGCCTACGATGATAATCATCGTTCCATGATCGCGATGAAAGGACCCCCACTCCGTGGCAAGAACCGTCTATAAGCTCGTTCTACTATCCATCATCTTGCTCCTTCCGCTCACGTCCGCCCTCGGGCAGGACCCGGAAGGGTCGATGGCGTTCACCGTTTCTATGGAAGCGCCAAACACACACTACTATCACGTGCTCTTCCAGTGCAATGAGATCAAAGGCGAGACGTTGGATTTCAAGATGCCTTCCTGGACGCCGGGATATTACTGGATCGAGAACTTCGCCAAGAACGTGCTGAACTTCCGCGCCGAGGATGGAAAGGGAGCTGCCCTGGCGTGGCAGAAGACGTCAAAAAACACCTGGCGGGTCAGATCCGACCACGCTCAGTCCCTCACGGTGAGCTACGACGTCTATGCGTTTACACAGTCGGTCGCTGATCCGTTTCTCGATGGCGGCCGCGGTTACATCTCTCCAGCCGGAATCTTCATGTATGTCGACGGCCGCCTCCGGCATCCGGCGACCGTGACGGTGATTCCCTATGAGAAATGGACCAAAGTATCGACGGGCCTCGATCCTGTCAAGGGAAAGCCGAACATGTTCTTCGCGGGGGACTTCGACGTCCTGTACGACTGCCCGATCCTCGTTGGCAATCAGGAGATCCTGTCGTTCGAAGTGCAGGGAATCCCTCACTCCGTGGCGATCGAGAACCCCGGCACGTTCGACCGGCAAAAATTCACCGCCGATCTGAAGAAGATGGTAGAGGCGGGGGTGGCGGTCATCGGGGAAATTCCTTATCAACACTATACCTTCATCATTATGGGTGAAGGAAGAGGCGGACTCGAGCACCGGAATTCGATGGCGGTGTTCTCGAGCGGTTCCATCCACAATCCGGAGAATCCCGCTCAATACAAAGGCTGGCTGAGCTTTCTCGCCCACGAATATTTCCATCTCTATAACGTCAAATCGATACGACCCGTTGCGCTTGGTCCGTTCGATTATGACAAAGAGAACTACACGCACATGCTCTGGTTCTCTGAAGGAGTCACTGTGTACTATGAGTACCTGATCCTGAACCGCGCCGGGCTGATGACCCGCACCGACTGCCTGGAGCGGCTGCGCAGGAGCATCGCAAACTACGAGAACATCCCGGGAAATCTGTTCCAGTCCGCAACCGAGGCGAGCTTCGATACCTGGATTCAGTTTTTCAGCCGGGGCGACAATGCCAGAAACACCACGATATCGTACTACGACAAGGGCTGTGCGCTCGGGATGCTCCTGGACCTGAAGATCCGCCAGGAGACGGAGAACAAAAAGTCGCTGGATGATGTGATGAAGACGCTCTACCGGCAGTTCTACAAAGAAAAGCAGAGGGGGTTCACAGACGAGGAATTTCGGGCTGTCTGCGAAGGGATCGCCGGATGCGCGCTGCCGGAGATATTTGATGTCTATGCTTCCACGGTGAAGGATATCGACTATCCAAAGTACCTCGCTTACGCGGGCCTTGACATCGACGTTGCCTACAAAGACCTGCCAGGCGCGTTTCTCGGGGCGACAACCCAAGAAAGAGGGGGGGATCTCGTGGTAACGGGTGTCGAACGGGACTCGCCGGCCTGGCGTGCCGGCCTGAGCGCACAGGATGCAATCATCGCGATCAACGGGACCAAAGCCACTTCACAGTCATTTGCCGAAACACTTAAGTCGAAAAAGCCGGGAGAGGAGGTGAAGATCCTCATATCACACCGGGATTTGACCCGAGAAGTTGAGGTCGTCATCGGAACGAAGATGGAGCGGAGCTTTCAGATGACGCCCATGGCGAACCCGAGTCCGCTCCAATCAGCAATCTTGTCGGATTGGCTGAAGGAGTAAATTCTGCACGAGCCGAGTCTAATCTATTTGGAAAGGAGTTAAGACGATGATGCGAAAACTGACCCTTCTCGTTTTTCTTTTCACGTTTATCGCCTACGGACAAGAGGACGAGCTCTACAGGAAGCTCAAAGCCCTGCCGGATGTCGTGGAAGTCAAGACGATGAAGGTGGATTCGATGTTCAAGGAAGGGTATGAGCTCCGCGTGCGCCAGCCGCTGGATCATGCGAATCCCAACGGGACGTCCTTCCTCCAGTCCGCCTATGTTTATCATCTTGACTACGACAAGCCCGTTCTGTACGAAACGGAAGGGTATGCAGCCCGGGGTGGAGGGAGACCGAGGGAGCTGGCGTCGATTCTCAAATCCAATCAGATCGTCGTTGAGCATCGGTTCTTCGGTTCGTCCCGTCCGGATTCTCTGGAATGGAGATATCTCACAACGAAACAGGCGGCCGATGATCATCACCACATCACCATGCTGCTGAACAGCATCTACAAAGGAAAGTGGGTGAGCAGCGGAACAAGCAAGGGCGGACAGACGACGCTGTTCTATCGCTATTACTACCCGAACGATGTCGATGCAAGCGTGGCCTATGTCGCACCAGTGAACCTCTCGCAAGAAGACCCCCGCATTCTGAAGTTCCTCCGGACGGTCGGCACGGAGGAGGTGCGGGAGAGGCTCAAGCAATATCAGATCGCGATGCTCAAGAGGGAGAGGGAGATCCTTCCCCTCGTTGATTCCCTGGCGGCAAAGAGGAAGTTCACGTTCTCCATCGGAAAAGCGATGGCCTACGAATACAGCGTGCTGGAGTTTCCATGCGGGTTCTGGCAGTATGGGCACCCTGCGGATGCCATCCCGGCGCCCGATGCCCCGGCCGACACGATGCTGACCTATCTTGACAGGGTTGCATCGTTGTTTTACTACGCCGACCAGGGGATTAGAGCCTTCGAGCCGTTCCAGTACCAGGCCTACACCGAGATCGGCTACTACGGATATGACATCACGGATTTCAAGGGCCTGCTGACCGCCATCAAGAACCCCACGAACAGCATTCTGGCTCCGAGGAACACGCAACTGCAATTCAATCCGAACGTAATGTACAACGTCTACACCTTCTTGCGCGACTTCGGCAGCAACATCATTTACTTATATGGTGAGACGGATCTCTGGTCGGCGACCGCGATGGAGCTCTCCGGAAGGACGAACGCAGTCAAGATCGTGAAAAAGGGGGGGTCACACAGGACGAGGATCGGGAACCTCGCACCGGAGCAACGGGAGCTTGTCTGTTCGACGTTGGAAGGATGGCTGGGGGTGAAGATACAGCGTTAGCGTCTTCTCGATCGTGACAGGCCCGGCGCTGCCGTTGTGTCGGTGCTCTCCAGCATTGAGAATCAAACAAGACAGCAAGACTTCACCACGGATGATGAAACCCGTCAATAATCGAGGTCAAGATATGAGCAAGCCGACCTTGGACCGACTGCAAAAACGGATAAAAGAGCTCGAAAAAGCCGACGCCGTGCATAAACGGGTTCAGGAGGCGCTCCAGGAGAGCGAGGAGAAGTACAGAACGCTCACGGAGAACATCAATGTTGGCATCTTCCGAAGCACGCCCGGCTCTCGCGGGAAGTTCCTCGAGGTGAATCCGGCACTTGTCAGGATGCTGGGATTCAGGCGAAAGCAGGAGTTATTCGTGAAGGACGTGGCCTCAATTTACCAGAATCCAAAGGATAGGCTGGCGTTCAGCAAGAAGATGACCAAGAACGGGTTCGTGAGAAACGCGGAATTCCGGCTCAAGAAAAAGGATGGCACACCGATCATCGTCTCAGAAACCGCCCAGGCGGTGAGGGATGACCGGGGAAGGGTCCTGTACTTTGACGGGATTGTCGAAGACATCACCGAACGCAAGAGAGCAGAGGAGGAGGTCCTTCTCCAAAAGACCTACTTCGAACGGCTCTTCAACAGCGCGCCTGAAGCCATTGTGCTGCACGATAACAATGACATCGTCATCGACGTGAATGACGAGTTCACGAGGCTCTTCGGCTACTTGCATGAGGAGGCGATCGGAAAACCGATCAATGAGCTGGTGGCACAAAAGGAGTTCGGGCAGGAGGCAATGGGGCTTTCCGAGAAAGTTATCCACGGCGTGCGGGTAGAGATCGACTCGAGACGGAAGCGGAAGGACGGCACGCTCGTGGATGTGTCGATCCTCGGCGCTCCGATCGTCCACGGCGGCAAGCAGATGGGAGTGTACGCGATCTACCGCGATATTACCGGACGCAAGAAAGCAGAGGAGGAGGTGCTGCTTCAAAAGACCTACCTCGAATGTCTCTTTAACAGTGCGCCGGAGGCGATCGCACTTCACGACAGCCGTGGCCTCATCGTCAATGTGAATGAAGAATTCGTGAAGCTGTTCGGCTACACCCGCGAGGAGGCGATCGGGAAACCTGTCGACGCGTTGGTTGCATCGGAAGAATACACGGAGGAAGCCCAGCTGGTCTCCTACAGAGTGCTCCACGGAGAACGGTTGGAGTTCGACTCCAAGCGTAAACGGAAGGACGGGACGCTTCTTGACGTCTCCGTCCTCGGTGCTCCAATCATCCACGGCGGCAGGCAGATCGGGGATTATGCGATTTACCGGGATATCACGGAGCGCAAGAGGGCAGAGGAGGAGGTTCTCGTTCAAAAGGCGTACCACGAGAGACTCTTCGACAGTGCCCCGGAGGCCATCGTGCTGCATGACAACAACGACATTGTGGTCAATGTAAACGATGAATTCACGCGGCTGTTTGGCTACTCGCGCCAGGAGGCGATCGGCAGGCCGATCAACGAGCTGGTTGCCTCAAAGGAGTTTCATGACGAGGCCGCTACCCTCTCCTCTCAAGTGATTCACGGCGAACGGGTTGAAGTCGATTCGAGACGAAAGCGGAAGGACGGAACGCTCGTGGACGTCTCGATCCTCGGCGCGCCAATCTTCCACGGTGACACGCAGATGGGGGTCTATGCAATCTATCGTGATATCACCGAGCGCAAGAAAGCCGAGGAGGCCCGCTTGCGGGCGAGGGAAGAGGCAAGGATGGCACGGCACATCCAGATGAACCTCCTGCCAAAGTCCAACCCGGACGTACCCGGGTACGAGATCGCCGGGAAGAACATCCCCGCTCTGAACGTCGGAGGGGACTACTATGATTTCATCTGGCTCGATGAGCACCGGCTGGCGATCGCACTGGGGGACGTCAGCGGAAACGGGCTCGCGGCCTCGCTCGTGATGGCAAATCTCCAGGCAACGATCAGGGGTCAAGCTCTCATCGGTGTGGATCCGAAGGAATGTCTCGAACGCGCAAACAAACTCCTCTTTCGAAGCACGGACGCCCGGACATTCGTATCGCTCTTCTACGGGATCTTGGACGTTCAGAAGCACACGTTGTGCTATGCAAGCGCGGGGCAGGACATGCCGATCTTGTTCTCTGCAGGAGCCAGGCCCGTCACCCTCCAGACCCGGGGGATCGTACTCGGGGTGAAGGAGGACGCGTCGTACCAGCAGGGGGAAATCTCGTTCAGCCTCAATGACCGCTTGCTGATTTACACTGACGGCATTAGCGAAGCGATGAATGAGCGGATGGAGGAATTCGGCGAAGGGCGGCTGTCGGAAATTGTCCGACAAGATGACCAGTCTCCTGTCGCCGAGCTAGTTGACAAGATCCTTGCCACCGTGAACCTCCACGTCGGCGATGCGCCAGGGAGTGACGATATGACGCTCATTCTCCTTAGGCGAAAAGATGCGGCATCCTGAAGCAAGGAATAGCAGCAATTTGCCTCATCCCTTAGAAGAAACCAGCCGCAGAGAGTTGGACGCTATCCTCTCATCAGGGACACTTGATCGGGTCATTCTGCATCACCTCTAATACAATTTCCGGGAAACAGGAGTCAGAAAGCATAAGCAAAGGAGCAAATATCATGCATCGTCGAGACTTTTTGAAGGCCGCGCCTGCAGCGGCATTGATGGTTGCTCAGGCCGCGAAGGCCGGTGCTTATCCCCTCAGATCCGAGGACTCGCCTGTGAAGATCAGGCTCGACCCTTTCGACTACCGCGGCGTTCGGCTGTTGGAGAGCCGGTTTCTGCAGCAGTATCGGCACGCACGGGAGTATTACTACGGTGTCTCGGACGATGACATCCTGAAGGGCTTCCGCGCGGCCGCCGGACTCCCGGCGCCAGGGAACACCCTCGGCGGATGGTGTGAGAGAAACAGTTCGACCGTCTTCGGCCAATGGCTGAGCGGAATGTCGAGGATGTACCGTGCGACAGGTGACAGCGCGATGCGGGACAAGGCCGTACGTCTAATGACGGAGTGGGCCAAGACCGTGAAGCCGGATGGCGACTGTGGCTTGCGCCACTATACGTACGACAAGATGGTCTGCGGGTTGGTTGACATGCAGCTCTACGCGGATTACCCGGACGCTATCCCCATGCTGGAGAAGATCACGGACTGGGCCAGCAGGACGTTCAGCAGGGAGAACGTTCCGGCGAGAGCCAGGCCGGACGGCGTTTACCAGGGACGGCCGAGCGAGTGGTACACGCTCTCCGAGAACCTCTACCGTGCCTACCAGCTCACGGGGAATCCGAAATTCAAGACCTTTGCCGAGGTCTGGCTGTATCACCCGTACTGGAACAAGTTCGCCGGCACCGCGGCTCCTGCCGATGCTCACGGCGTCCACGCGTACAGCCATGTCAATTCTCTCAGCAGCGCAGCCATGGCCTACGCTGTCACCGGCGATCCACTCTACCTCCAGATCATCAAGAACGCCTACGACTACCTGCAGAATTTCCAGTGCTACGCCCCCGGAGGCTTCGGTCCGGCTGAGACACTCATGGCGCCGAACGGGAGTCTCGGTCGGGCTCTCGAGAGCCGGTACAACACCTTCGAGACCGGCTGCGGTTCGTGGGCGGGGTTCAAGCTATCGAGGTACTTGATGGAATTCACGGGCGAGGCGCGCTACGGCGATTGGATAGAGCGACTTCTCTACAACGCAATCGGGGCAGCCCTTCCTATTACGACCGGAGGGAAGAACTTCTATTACTCGGACTATCGGGTGGCGGGAGGGATGAAAGTGTACCTCTGGGAGTTTTACACCTGCTGCTCGGGCACATACATTCAGGACGTATCAGATTATCACAACAATATTTACTTCAAGGATGACACAGGCCTCTTCGTCAATTTGTATATCCCCTCCGAGGTCACGTGGAACGGTCCGGATGGAGAGGTGAAGTTGATTCAGGAGACCAAGTACCCGGAGGAGGAGATAAGCCTCCTGCGGTTGGAGATGAAGCGGGCTGCGAGGTTCCCGCTACATTTCAGGGTGCCGGGGTGGTCACGAGACGCGTCGGCAAAGGTGAACGGCGCGGCCGCAGATGTGAAATGTGCCCCGGGAACCTGGGCGACAATGGAGCGCACCTGGAGTCCCGGCGACAAGGTGGAGATTCGGATCCCCCTGCGGATGAGGATGGAAGCGGTGGATCGGCAGCATCCGGATCGCGTTGCCGTCGTGCGCGGACCGGCTGTGCTTGTGCTCGACTCGGATCATCATGAGACGGAGCTCCGCCTGCCAAAAGCAGACGACGAGCTCGCTGCGTGGCTCATTCCTGACAGTCCGCCGAGCGTGTTCCGTATACAGCCTCCCGGAGGAGGTCGCGTCGGCTCGAAGTTCAGGCCGTTCTACGCGGTGGGCGAGGATTATCCGTATCAGATGTACTTCGATCGAGACACTCTGCCCTACAGCCTGTGGTAGGAGACCCTCACCCCCGCCACAAAGCGCGGCGGGCAAGCTCATTCCCTCTGCCGCATGCGGGAGATGGATGGCGAGCGCACGTAAACACAGAGATGTTGTTGCTGGAGCTTGAACATGCCACACAACATACCGGTCCTTGCTGTATCCGAAAAAACTCTCGCGCAAGCCTATGAAAAGGCGCTGGTGGAGCTTCACACTCACGGCGTTCGGTTCAAGACACAGTACGACAAGCCGGACGACCCGCCCAGCATCGACGCGACGATGGACATCACCATTCTTGAACCTTCTGCCGATCCGATGATCCACAAGGCCTTTCCCGGCGGGATCGAGGACCTCAAGGAATACACGATGGAACTGCTGGGTGCGAAGGACCACTGGGTCAAGAATATTAACGACCCGCATGACACCCGGTGGGAATACACCTATCACGGCAGGCTTGCGGCTTACGGGGCGTGGCGCGAGCTGGTCGACGGGAGATCGCAGCAGGCCGGCTTCTTCAACATCAACCAGATCGACATTGTGATCGACAAACTGGCAGAAAAGCCCTTCACCCGCCAGGCGCAGATGATTACGTGGATGCCGAACCTGGACAACGCATGCTACGATCCTCCGTGCCTGCAGTCGCTCTGGTACAGGATCCTGGAGGATGAGGAAGGGGTCTACTGGCTGAACTGCAATGTGCGATTCCGAAGCAACGATGCGTGGGGAGCCAGTTTTATGAATATGTTCGGTTTCATCCAGTTCAACAAAGAGATCATCGCAGCGGGGGTCGCCCACAAGACCGGCAGGAGGGTCGAGCTGGGCAGATTGAATTGGCACGCCGATTCCTACCACATCTACGGGAAGGACATCGAGGGGGCGCGGCAGCTGCTCTTTGATCGTCTGGAGAAAATTCCCTTCGAAGAGCGGACGTTCAACTTCCACGATGAGTTCATTCAGGAGATGTTCAACGGCGCCGAGCCGATGATCAGGGAGAAGATCAGGAACTACGATAGCAGCCATTGATTGCCCACCCCCACGCAGGAGCGTGGGAGCGAGTTATGAGCGGCGCTTGTTCCCAGGCTCCGCGTGGGAACGCAACGGGGTTAGCGAAGATTCCGTCAAGGTATGTGCCCGTACAGATAACCATCCGCCAGTCCTGCCTCAAAAGTCCTGCACGAAATCCCGACCGGCAAGACCCACCGACGGGAACAAGCCGGTTGGGATTTTTTGTTCTCTTCCTATACTTTGCCTTGAAGGCGACATTACCACGGCTCCGCAACGCTGTGCGACTCACGCGACATCAATCCGTACGCGAAATCAACGACCTCAATTCCCAAAAACTCCGTGGAGGTGAACGGTGAAGACAAGAATACGGCTCCTGTTCCTCGCTCTTCTCGGACTCTGGCAATTTGCACTTGCCCGGCAGTTCGACCAGAGCTTGTACCAAAACATGCGGTGGCGGATGATCGGGCCGCACCGCGCGGGAAGGACTGTCGGTGCAACGGGCGTTCCCGGCCAGCCGAATCTCTACTACATCGGCGTCAACAACGGCGGCGTCTGGAAGAGCAGCGATTACGGTCGCACCTGGGTGCCGATCTTCGATGACCAGCCGACGGGATCGATCGGCGCGCTCGCCGTCGCTCCCTCGAATCCCGACATCATCTACGTAGGAAGCGGTGAGGGCCTGCAGCGGCCGGATCTTTCCGTTGGCGACGGTATGTTCAAATCGACCGACGCGGGGAAGACGTGGAAGCATGTTGGGCTCAGCGACGCGCAGCAGATCGGCCAGGTCATTGTTGACCCCCGAGACCCGAACCGGGTGTTCGTCGCCGTCCTCGGGCACCCGTACGGGCCGAACGAGGAGCGGGGGGTTTTCAGATCGACGGACGGCGGTGGAACCTGGCAGAAGATCCTCTACAAGGACGAAAACACCGGAGCGATCGAGCTTGCCTTCGATCCGAAAAATCCGGACGTCATCTACACCGATCTCTGGGCTGCACGTGAGGGTCCGTGGGAGAATGGTGCGTGGCAGGGGAAGACAAGCGGCCTTTTCAAGTCGACCGACGGCGGTAACACCTGGCGACAGCTCACCGGCGGGCTACCGACGGCGGAGGAGGGTCTCGGGAGGATTGGTTTCGGCATTGCGATGAGCGATCCGGATCGCATCTATGCTACGGTCGATGCCCGACAGAAAGGTGGCATCTACCTATCCGACGATGCCGGTGAGACCTGGCAGCTCATTAACACCAACGGCCGCTTGTGGGGGCGCGGCGGGGATTTTGCGGAGATAAAGGTCGATCCGAAGAACAAGGATATTGTGTACGTCGCTAACATCGCGTCTTATCGTTCGACGGATGGAGGAAAGACGTTCGTCGGGTTCAAAGGAGCGCCGGGTGGGGACGATTATCACCGCATCTGGATTAATCCTGATAACCCCGATATCATTTTGCTTGCTGCCGACCAAGGGGCTACGCTCACCGTGAACGGGGGCGACACGTGGAGCTCCTGGTACAACCAGCCGACGGCGCAGTTCTACCACGTTATCACGGACAATCAATTCCCCTACAATGTCTACGGTGGCCAACAGGAGAGCGGATCGGTCGGCATCGCCAGCCGCGGGAACGACGGGGAGATCACTTTCCGCGAATGGCATCCTGTCGCTGCCGACGAGTATGCCTACATAGCACCCGACCCTTTGAATCCCAACATCATCTACGGCGGCAAAGTCACGCGATACGACAAGACCACCGATCAGGTGCAGAACGTCGCGCCGGAAGCGATCCGTTCGGGCAAATATCGCTTCATCCGGACGATGCCGCTGCTCTTCTCCCCCGTGGATCCGCACTTCCTCTACCTTGCTTCCAACGTTCTGTTCAAGACGGCGAACGGCGGGCACAGCTGGCAGATTATCTCGCCGGACCTCTCACGTGAGAATCCGGACGTTCCTGGGAGCATCGGCGTGTTCCGGACGCCGGAGATGGCAAACCAGCCACGCCGCGGCGTGATCTACGCTGTCGCGCCCTCCTACAGAGACGTTAATATCATCTGGGCGGGGACGGACGACGGCCTCATCCACGTCACGAGAGACGGAGGTAGACAATGGGAAAGTGTAACGCCACCCGGCGTGACCTCGTGGAGCAAAGTGGCACAGATGGATGCCGGTCACTTCGACACCAGGACAGCCTATGCGGCCATCAATCGGATCAGGCTGGATGACATGCGCCCGCATATCTACCGCACCCACGACGGCGGCAAGACTTGGAAGGAGATTGTGGAGGGTCTCCCTGACAATGGTCCTGTTAACACGGTCCGTGAGGACCCCGTTCGGAAAGGGCTCCTCTTTGCCGGAACGGAGCGCGCCGTGTATGTGTCGTTCAATGACGGCGATGAGTGGCAGCCTCTGCGGCTGAATATGCCCGCGACCTCCATCCGTGATCTCGTCATCCACAACGATGATATCGTCGTCGGGACGCACGGACGCTCCTTCTGGATCCTCGATGATATTACGCCCCTTCGCCAGATCACCGAGGAGGTCGCCGCAGCGCAGGCATTCCTGTTCAAGCCGCAGGTGGCGATGCGCGTGCACTGGAACAACAACACCGATACGCCGCTGCCGCCCGAGGAGCCGGCAGGGGAGAACCCGCCCGACGGGGCCCTCATCGACTACTTTCTGAAGACCGATGCCGCCGAAGTGAAGCTCGAAATCCTCGATCGTGCGGGCAAACTTATCCGACAGTTCTCCAGTTCGGACAAGCCGGAGGTGTTGAACGAGAACGAGCTTCCGTATCCCACATACTGGTTCCGCCCGCCCCGGGTGCTTTCCGCCGAAGCCGGCATGCAGCGGTTTGTCTGGGACCTCCATTATTCCCCGCCGGAAGGAGTCCGTCGGTCATATCCTATGACGGCAATCTACCACAACACTCCGACGTCGCCTCCGGGGCCTTGGGTGCAGCCCGGTGAGTATACGGTTCGGCTGACGGTTGACGGAAAGTCGTTCACGCAGCCGATGACGGTGAAGCTCGATCCGCGGGTCAAGATCACGCGCGAGGCACTTGAGCAGCAGTTTGGCCTGTCGATGATCTGCTATGAGGGGCTGCAAAAGGTCCGCACGACGCGCGACCGCATTAGATCGCTGCGGCTCCAGGTTCAATCGCTTCTGAAAAAGGAGAACCTCGGCGCGTTGAAGGACGCTCTGGATGATTTTGAGAAGAAGGCGGGTTCGGTCGAAGGAACCGGCATGGCATCTGACGTCGACATCATCTACTTCAGTCCCTCCGCCTCACAGGGGCGGCAGGAGACTCTGGCCGGACTACAGACGAAGCTTCTGTATCTGATGACGCTCCTCCAGAGCGCCGACGCAAGGCCGACGAGCCAGGCTGTGGCGGCCGTGCATGAGCAGCAGGGGTCTCTCAAAGAAGTGCTCGGACGTTGGAGCGACCTGAGCACGAGGGATCTGAAGCGGTTGAACGAGGGTCTTGGAAAGGCCAATCTCTCGCCTTTGAGCGCGGAGTAGAGAGCGCAGTGAAATCTGTCATTCCGTAGGCCACAGCGCTCCGCTCGCGGCCATGTCCTACGGGCGCCGCAGCCAGGGCCCCGCCTCAGAGTTTCAAGTCCCTGTGGATGTACCCGGAGTAGTCCACGAGGATCGGGTCATACTCCGCGGTGAAGAGGGGGGAAGAGATCATGAAATCGGCGGTTGAGCGGTTGCACGCGGTCGGTACGTTATAGAGGACGGCAATTCTCAGCAGCGCCTTAACGTCGACGTCGTGCGGCTGCGGCTCCATCGGATCCCAAAGGAAAATGAGCAGATCGATCTCCCCCTGCGTAATGAGGGATCCGAGTTGTTGGTCCCCACCGAGCGGGCCGGATTTCAGCTTGGTGATGTTGACGGTTTTCTTCGAGCCTTTCTCCAGCCTCTTGACGATGGCGTTTTCCACCAGCTTGCCTGTCGTTCCCGTGCAGATCAGCTGGTGCTCCAGGAGACCGCTCCAGTTCCATTCGACCCATTCGATGAGGTCTTTCTTGCGGTTGTCGTGTGCCACAAGCGCGATACGTTTGGTGCTCTTCATGCTTCTCCACTCTCGATATTGTTCGATGTACCGCTGTCCGCTGTTTCCACGGTTCGCCTCTCAAGAAACGCTCGACCTGGTCGCCGGCTTGACGAGGTCGACAAGAATCAGGATCGTTGCCAAAGCGAGCAGTGCAAAAACTCCGATCATAGCGTATTCCGCCTCCATTCCCCTCAATTTCATCATAAGCACCAACGCGCCGATCGTAACATCCATCAGGGTTGCGAAGACGAGGAAGGCCGGGGCGAACAAATATCCGAACGGATGCTTTCTCTTCAGAAGGATGGCAGCGATGATGAAACCCGGCAGCACCATCGACAGATCGAGCACGTGAACAGGATTAGTCGGCAGCCCCGTTTCTTTGATGGCCTGAGGCACTTCGTTCTGGAATATCGCCGGGATGATCTCCTTCAGCCACAACAGACCAAACAGGACGGCAAGCGCGAACAGGAAAGTCGAAGCGGGGCGGCCCGATTTCTTCTCGTCAAACCAACTCCGGAGGGCCGACAAATCGATGGCGACCACCGTTGCAGTCGTCGCATATACGGCGAGGCCGAGCACCGCGCAATAGACCAGGAAGAAGGCATTGAAATGCACGGCAAAACAGTAGATTAGGAAAGTGTAGATGGTGTAGAGTGTCGCACCGAGCCAGACAAAGAACGCAGGCCTGCTACCTTTCCTCATCACGAGTGCGCTCAAGAGGAGGGTGGGAACAACAACCACAAGGTCAATGATATCCTGCCCGATACATTGGACATACCAGGCCGGGGTTTCCTGAGAGTAGAGATTTCCGAGAACCAGACCGCCGAGACTCGCGACGGTCATCAGGGATGCAATTGCGAGGGTGAACAAAAGAGTTCTGTCGCGTCGAAGTACCGCTTCCATTCGAGTTTTCCTTTCCATAGCTCGCCCGGCCTCGAACAAGCCCCTGCGCCCCTTAGCGCGAGAGATAGACCGGGTCTGGACTCAGGCTCACGGACGGTGTGAAGGAAAAAGATCGAGTCGTGCCGCCTGATGGCCAACCAGTTCGAGACAAAGTAACTCACTGTGCTCGAAATGTCAACGGTCGATGTCCAGTTGTTGCCTGCAAGGCTTGCTCCTCGAAGAGGATGACAACGATCGGCTGCAGCGTAATGTCAGTTGCGGAGGAAATCGGTAGACAGATGGAGTTCGTGGGTTGACTTTCCTGCGAAATCTTGTTAACTATCGACGAAGGGCTCGCTTCGGTTGCGACCCTTTTCCATCCACGGCACTGTATGACCCATCTGTATCAGGTTCTAGGGGGTAAAGTCCACGAGTGGCGAAAGACCGGCTATTTGGGTCACGACTATCCCGTTCTTGCTGAGATTCTGGATTGGGCGAAGAACCCCGACGGGAGCGGGTTTCTTCTTCGACCGCCTCAGATTAGAGCACTGGAGACTTATTGGTACCTTCGGCTCATCCAGAAAACCCCTCACATCTTTGATCTCTACAAGGGCCTCTTCCCTAACAAATCGGAGCTGATGAAAGGACTGGGCATACCTCCCAACGCGTTCGAGCGCGTGGATTATGATGAGGAATCGCTCTGGCAGAAGATACGTGAGGACAACGGTTTCGTGCGAGAGTTCCGCTTAGCCGCACTGCGGGAGACCCTCGCACTGCAATACCCGAGCTACATTCTTGCCCTCGCTATGGGAGCAGGCAAGACCGCTTTAATTGGCGCGATTGTCGCGACAGAGTTCGCGATGGCGATAGAATATGCGGACGGCCCGTTTGTGCAGAACGCTCTCGTCTTCGCACCTGGGCTCACCATCATCGAGTCGCTCCGAGAACTGGCCGAGATCCCCTACAACCGCATTCTCCCCGAGCGACTCTACAAGCCTTTTGGGGCTTCTCTCAAGCTCACGTTCACACGAGAAGGTGATCCGGATATTCCTATCATCGAGAACAGCGTTTTCAACGTCGTCGTGACGAACACGGAGAAGATCAGAATTCAGAAGGAGACGATCAGAAAATCAGATCTGGGCAGCCTCTTTGCTTCCGCACAAAAGGAAGATGAAGCCCGGGCAGAAGTTGCGAACAGGCGCTTGCGGAAACTCGCTTCACTCCCCCATCTCGCCGTATTCTCCGATGAAGCCCATCACACCTACGGACAGGCGCTCGACACCGAGTTGAAGAAGGTGCGAAAGACTGTCGATTACCTGCACCATAACAGTCCGAATCTCATTTGCGTCGTGAATACCACCGGCACGCCGTATTTTCAACGCCAGCTCCTCAGGGACGTCGTGGTGTGGTACGGTCTCTCCGAAGGAATCCATGATGGCATTCTGAAGGATGTATCGGACAACATTATCGCGTACGATTTCAGCGATGAAAACGTGGATCAATACATCACCCGCGTGATCGAGGACTTCTTTCGCAATTACGGCGATACGGGTCTCCCGGATGGGACACCATCGAAGCTTGCCCTGTACTTTCCTCAAACCGACGACGTCGAGCGCCTTCGACCTGTCGTCGAAGCAAAGCTGGTTGCATTGGGCCTCTCTCCCACGCTGATTGTTGAACATCATACAAAGAAGGAAAGCAAGGCGGATTTTGATCACTTCAAGCTCAAAGACTCCCCTCATCGAATTGCACTTCTTGTCGACCGCGGTGTGGAGGGGTGGAATGTGCCTGCCCTTTTTGCCTGCTGCCTCGCCCGGAAGCTCAAAACCAGCAACAACTTCGTGCTTCAAGCGGCTTCCCGGTGTCTTCGGCAGATTCCCGGCAACACACGAAAAGCGCGCATCTATCTTTCAATGGATAACCGGTCAATCCTTGATCGGCAGCTCCAGGAAACCTATGGTGAGACGCTGGACGATTTGAATCGCACAACCCGCGCAAGCAAGAGCGCCCTCATCCGTTTGAGAAAACAGAATATCCCACAGCTCTACGTGCGGCAGCTCGTCCGAACGGTCGTAAGAAGGACAGCCGCGGCCGGTGCTCTCCAGTTTCAAAGGCCGACAGACGGCGAGGAAGAGACTCTCAAGGAGGTCAAGTTCACGGTCGCAGAGCAACAGGCGACGTTCACTGTCCTTCAGCAGGTCGGAGATGCGCTTGCAATCACATCCGCACCGCAGGCAAGCGACCTTTATGCCGTTGCGGTGGATTTCTCGCACGAATACCGCGTCGAGATATGGACCGTCTACGACGAATTGAGGCGCATCTATCCGGAGGCTGAAGTCCCCTCTGCGCATCTCCTTGCTTTGCGCCGGCAGATTGAACAGCAGCTCGGCGAGTATGAGGTCCAGGAAGAAACCGTCGAGCAGGGTCTGGCTCTCGTGAAGCCGGAGGGCTTCGAGAAAAGCATCGATCTTGACGGAACTGAGGTCTACACCGCCGAGATCCTGTATCCACTAGACCGCGAAGAGTTGCTTGCGCACTGGGAACGCTGGAAGACCACGGCAGGGGAATTTGGCTTCCACTATAGCCCCTACAATTTCGATTCGAAGCCGGAAGAGCATTTCTTCGAGCAGATGCTCAGAGAAATGAACGCTTCTCCGGATGAGATCGAAGACATCTACTTCACCGGGGCACTCACAGACCCCAAGAAGACGGATTTCTACGTCGAATACAGGGGCCAAGACGGCAGCTGGCATCGGTACACACCGGACTTTGTGATTCGACGAAAAGATGGACGAACCCTCATCGTCGAAATCAAAGACGCGCGTTTCGAAGCAGCAACGAGAGAGGACGAAGCGCGAGCGAAACGGGGAGAAGCGGTCCTGACCGTCGAGGGACGGAAAGCGATGGCGCTGAGGAAATGGGAAGAGCTGAATTCCGATAGGGTGAAGTACGAGATCATCTACTGCCGAGCCGATGGGATCGATCATGAGCGAATGCATTCGGCGAAGACTTTTCTGAAGACGAGTGAAGAACCGAGCACATGACACCAAACCCCCGCCACAGTCTTGATCACAAAGGCACGGTGAGACCATGCCGGTAGTTCTCTCGGACAAGCAAATCGGCACTCTGATAAGGGAGAGGAAAGCGCTGCCAAACGACTATCAGAAGAAGCTCCAGTTGAAGGCGAAGAGAGGCCATAAAGAGGCTGAGCTTGACCTGAAGGGGGACAATGGTTCGGAGTTTGTTCTCATCTTGCGCCAGAGTGAGCACAATCCACTGGACTTTTCAGTAGTTTTGGGGTATCGTCCACCAAAGACGAACAGTCTGTTTCGCCTTCGTCGATACAATGGCAAGAGTCATGAGCATACGAACAAAATAGAAAGCAACGCGTTTTATGATTTCCACGTGCATGCAGCCACGGAAAGGTACCAGAGTTCTGGATTCAGAGAGGACTCGTATGCTGAGCCTACGACCACTTTCGCTGATTTCACCGGTGCATTGAATGCACTGCTTCTCGACTGCAATTTTGTCCGGCCCCCGCAAGCTCAAGGATCATTCTTCAGCAGAGGAACGTAGCGATGACAATTGAGAGTATAGAAAGAGAGTTCAGGAAGAAGGTGTGTGAGCAGCTACGGCTTGAACGGGAAGGTGTTGATCGCTTCCGGGTGTTCACGCCCTTCCTATTCGAAGATGGAGACCATCTCGCCATAATCCTGAAGCGTGAAGATGGCCACTGGCTGCTTTCAGATGAGGGCCACACGTACATGCACCTGACGTACGACATTGAGGAAAAAAGCCTGCAGAGTGGCACCAGGCAAAAAATCATTACCAATGCGCTGTCAGGCTACTCTGTCCAGGATCGCAACGGTGAACTGGCACTCATCGTTCGGGACGAGTTCTACGGGGATGCGCTTTATAGCTTTATCCAGGCGCTGATGAGGATTTCGGACGTTTCGTACCTGACACGCGAACGCGTTCACTCTACGTTTCTTGAGGACTTTCGCGCGTTCATCGAAGAAGAAGTGCGCGAAAATCGTCGAATCTTCAATTGGCACGACTCGAAAAATGATCCAGATGGCAAGTATACCGTTGACTGCCGGGTCAATGGACTGGCCCAGCCGCTGTTTGTATACGCATTGCCTGCTGACGACAGAGTCCGGGATGCAACGATTGCACTGCTCCAGTTTGAACGCTGGAAGTTGTCCTTCCGCTCGGTTGCGGTTTTCGAAGATCAGGAGGAAATCAACAGAAGAGTCCTGGCTCGCTTCAGCGATGTCTGCGAAAAGCAATTCTCAAGCCTTGCGGCAAACAGGGATCGCATAGCTCGCTATATCAAGGAAACGCTTGAATAAATGCGCGGAAGCATTGGCTATTTGAGTGTTGCCCATTGAACCCGAGCTCTTTCAAAACAGCGTTGCCGGAAAAGTGAACCAGGTGGGAAGCGGCGAGGCAGCGTACGCTGCGTTTGTTCCTCACCCCCTGCCACCCGATCTGCCGATTGACCACAAGCTCTTGCAGCACCATTCAAATGGGGACCGAGCGCTCGGCGAGCTCGCCGGACTGGGTCGCACAATGGCAAACCCGAATCTTCTGGTTCGCCCCTTCATTGGGCGTGAACCTGTGCTTTCGTCTTGGAACGAGGGGACTCAGGCTGATCTACTCGACCTGTTCACCTACACGGCTGAGCGGCCGCCGACCTCGTCAAGCAATTCAAGATCACCTATCAGGCCGCAATGAAATCGCTCAAGCGGCTCGAGGATCTCGATATCGTGACGGAAATAACCGGCAAAGGACGAAATCGGCGGTATGTGGCGCACGCTGTGTTGGAAATACTCGAATAGCACGCTGGTTACATTAGAAATCCATCATGTAACAAATCCGAGAATCCGTTACATTACGCCATCGCTATGTAACGGCGGTTACATATGCGCTATCCAACACAACTCGAGATCTGTTTGATTGCCATCGGATTGTCCAACGATTGTTGTACAGGCTTCTGCAGGCGACAAAATCGGCGAAAACCGGGTGAAATCGAAGGATTGGGGCAATGCAAGCGAACTTTCATTGTACAATTGTTATGAAAGTTTTCCGCCCGAACCTTTCAATAGCTTTTTGCCGCACAAACCGCTTTAGACGGTTGCGCAATGCGAAACTTGGCCCGTCGAAATCGTTGGCGGTGTGTGTAGGGCGGCAGTACGTGCGTTCGATTTCGCTGCAGGTGCTGGATCTTTCGGGATCCGTGTACGCTCGAAGCAGCGAAATCGTGGGATGTGTGTTGAAGGCTATTCACGGGGAGTTCGATTTCGACAAAGATTTCTTTGTTACTTTCTTTCTCGGAAAGAAAGTAAGGCAAGAAATGACATTTTGTGATGTTTGCACGATTTGTCAGAGAGCTTAGGGTATGGCGAAGGCAAGGCAACATGTTCTGAAGCATGCAAGGCCTGCTAGGAAAAGGAAGGGGCAGACTCCCAGGCGCTCGAAAACGCAGGAGATGACGCAGACTCCGAAGCCCGTTGAAATCTCCGCAGCCAAAGGCCGGCCGATGCTCGTATGGGTCGGCAAGAGGCCGCTGCGGCAGGTCACCGCCTTCCCCGCGCAGCACACCGAGTCGTTCACCCCTCAATCCGCAATCGGAATTTCGCATTCCGCAATCTGGCAGGACTGGCCCAAGTCCCACCCCCACTCCGGCCTTCTCTTCCACGGTGACAACAAAGAAGTGTTGGCTCACCTGCTGGCCAACGGTTTCCGCGGCAAGGTGAAGCTGATCTACATTGACCCGCCGTTCGACAGCGGGGCGGACTATGTGCGGAAGGTGCAGTTGCGCGGAGCGAAGGGAACCGCGAAGGTGGATGGTGAGGGCTACACGCTCGGTGAGCAGATACAGTACACGGACATTTGGGCGAATGACCTGTATCTGCAGTTCATGTATGAGCGGTTGCTCTTGCTGCGTGAGCTGCTTTCAATCGACGGGACTATCTGGATTCATTGTGATTGGCGCAAGAATCATCATCTCCGCATGCTGCTTGATGAAGTCTTTGGCGCAGATGCATTCAAGGCTCAAGTTGCGTGGAGAAGCATGACCTCAAGCGGATACAAAGGCAAGGAGTCCTTAGGCAGAAGTCACGCTGATCTGTTGTACTATTCGAAGGGAGATAAGTTCGTATACAATCCCGCATACATCGAAATCACTGATGAGATGTTAGAAAGGTACAAGCATGAGGACCCAGATGGGCGAAAGTTCAAAGACAGTTATCTCGGAGACGCCACGCCTGAAACAATAGAAGAATTGAGAAAGACTAACCGGTTGTACGTGACCTCGGCCGGAGGATCTAGAATCAAACATTACTTGGACGAAGCAAAAGGAACTCTCATCGACGATGTGTGGACCGACATAGATGTCGAGAACTCCCAAGCACTTGTCCAGACAGGATATCCGACGCAGAAACCAGAGGAGTTGTTGGGCAGAATTATCGGCCTCACCTCGAATGTTGGCGACCTTGTTCTCGACTGCTTCATCGGCTCCGGCACAACAGCCGCGGTCGCACAGAAGCTCGGTCGCCGCTGGATCGGTTGCGACATCAACAAAGGGGCCATCCAGACAACGAGCAAGAGGCTGCAAGCGATCATTCTCGAGCAAATCGAGGAGATGAAGAGGGATACACAAGGAGAATTGGGGCTGGGGAGAGAGGGAGAAGGTGAGAAAAGGATTAGACCAGCCCAGCTCTCGTTTGAGGTGTATCGTGTCAACGACTACGACCTGCAGATCCAGCACAACGAGGCGGTCAATCTGGCATGCGAGCACATCGGCGTTACTCGCACCCGCGGCGATGCGTTCTTTGACGGCACGCTCGGCAGGCGGCTCGTGAAGATCGTTCCGTTCAACCATCCGCTCTCTCCGTTCGACCTCGAGGAAGTCAAGAAAGAACTCTCCGCTCGACCCGGCGAGGACAGGGACATTGTGGTCGTCTGCCTCGGCAAAGAACTCGCCGCCGACGCGTGGGTAGAGGAGTGGAACCGTCTGAGGAAAAAGGGCGACGTGCCGAACAAGCTTGAAATCATTGAGCTCCGCACCGATCCGAAGTACGGTAGATTCATCAAGCATGAGCCCGCCCGTGCCCGCGTGAAAGTGTCGAGAAAAAATGATAAGATTCACGTCGTGATCGAGGACTTCATCTCCCCAACCATCCTCGAGCGCCTCAGCCAGCAAACCGGCGTCGTGAAACCGCACATTGACGACTGGCGAAGCATGGTTGATTGCGTGATGATCGATACCTGCTACAACGGTGAGGTCTTCAACGTCGCGCTATCGGATGTCCCGGAAAAGAAGAATGATCTTGTGACAGGGACCTACGAACTGTCAGCACCCAAAGGCAAGACGAAGCTGGCGGTGAAGATCATCGATATGCTCGGGGAAGAGGTCGTGGAGGCGAGGGAGACGTGACGGGCGATGAGGTGCAGAGCTCTCGCCCGGGCCCACGAAGGAGGCATTCGATACGATCAACGACCTCAAACCCAGGTTCAAGACCACCATTCCCAACCGTTCACATTCCCTGCCGAAGCTCAGCGCCATCTCCAGCCTCGCACTCATCTCTCCGGTTCGACTGCGGCAATATGCGGGGGAGCCATCGTACAGCCGCGGCGTTCAATATCTCGAGGAAGGCAGAGTCGCAGACGTTCGTTTGGAGAGCGACCGTGTCCGTGCAAAGGTGCGCGGCACTCAACTTTATTTTGTAGAGCTCTGGGAGGAGGAAGAGGGAGAGCTCGGCTACTCGTGCACTTGCCCGTTCTTTGGGGACGAGGCAGTGTTCTGCAAGCATTGTGTTGCAGTGGGACTGGCCGTTTTCGCTCAACCAGATGGAGTACGACAGTCTACAGGAAGGAACAAGGCCAGCCGGCGAGGGAAAAAGCTCTCTGAGCGCGAGCTCAACTCGGAAGAAGTGAGAGAATTCCTCGAAAGACAGGAAAAAGCAACTCTTGTGTCCCTCTTGGTCCGGCAGGCCGAGGGAAATGAGAGGTTCAAAGCTCACCTTTCGATGCAAGCAGCAAAAGGGGGCCGCACCATACATCTCCTCACATACCGAAAGGCGATCGATCGAGCAGTCAACTGGGGCGACGACGTCGACTACCAATCGATGTACGAGTACTCGCGTGGCATTGAGGAGGTGATTGACTCCCTACGTCAGTTGCTCGAAGAGGACCATGCCGCCGAGGTGCTCGAGCTTTCAGAACATTTCCTCCGGACCCTTGAAGTGCAGATGGGCATGGTGGACGATTCTGACGGGTACATGAGTGGAATTTTGTCGGACGTGGAGGATCTCCACCACGGAGCGTGCGTCAAGGTTAAGCCCGATCCGGAACAGCTCGCCAGAAAGCTGTTCACGTGGGGCCTTCAAACTGATTCGGGAGTCTTTTCGGATGCGGCTCATAGCTATGCCGATGTGTTGGGGGAGCGTGGGCTCAAGGCGTATCGTGCTCTCGCCGAGGAACGATGGAAACGCATGCGGCCTTTGAGATCCGGTGAGGAGAATCTCGTGTACGGCAAAGAGCGATTCAGGATCACGAGCATCATCGAGCAGCTCGCGGCACAGACAGGCGACGTCGAAGCGCTCGTGGCAGTCAAGTCGAAAAACCTTGCGACGGCCTATGGCTATCTCGAGATAGCCGAGCTCTATAAGAAAGCGAAGAAAGATGCGAAGGCTTTGGAGTGGGCGGAGAAAGGTGTGAGGGCGTTTCCCGAGGGAACCGACTCGCGCCTCCGCGAGTTTCTCGCCAGCGAATATCATGAGAGAAAACGGCATCAGGAAGCGATGGAGCTGATATGGGCTGAGTTTGGCGAGAACGCTGGTTTCGAGGAATACAGGCTCCTGAAGTCTCACGCGAAACTGGCCGGGGGCTCCGAGCCTTGGGACGCTTGGCGGGAGAAGGCGCTTCGGTTCCTGCGGGGAGAGAATTCGACGGACGGAGCTCGGGCAACGCGGAAGCGCTTGCGATGGAGAACTCCTGATCACTCGACGCTCGTGAAGATATTTCTTTGGGAAAAGGACGTTGAACAGGCGTGGCAGGAGGCGCAAGAAGGCGGATGCGACGGATCTCTGTGGCTCGAGCTTGCAGCGGCCCGGGAGGCCAGTCACCCTGAGGACGCGGTAGCGGTGTACAAAAGTTTCGTTGAACCGGCGGTGAGCCGTATGGACAATCAATCGTACCGTGGAGCCGCCGAGTTCGTGCGAAAGGTAAGAAAGCTTCTCCGGCGGTTGGGGCGAGAGGAAGAGTGGAAGCAGTACATCGATTCGCTTCGGCTAAGCCATCGCCGCAAGCGGAATTTTATGAAGCTCCTGGAGCAACTGGACTGACTATCCGTTGAGAAAGAAGTCCGCTCAATGGCAGCCGCCATCCTTATCCTATTACCCCATCATTCCATCGGTTTCCCTCCAATCGCTCGCTCGACATCATACTTGCTCAGCACGAGTCGGTACTGCGCCTGGAGATTGCCGAGCCTCGCCGCGGATTGTGCGGTCTCGGCGTCGAGCAAATCGAGATTGGTGATCGAGCCGGTTTCATAGCGGGTCCGGGCTATCGCGACCGCCTCCGTTGACTGCTGCACCTGAAGCTGGGAGATCGACACTTTGGCGGAGGCCGCATGGAGGTCGGAGTAGGCGTGCTCTACCCAACGCGTCTGCCCGCGGACTGCGTTGACTTTCAATCGAATCTCCAGTAGCATTTGTGTCAGGATGTGCTCGACACTCACCTCTTCTACCCTTCTACCGACAAATTGTGGAAAACAGCCATGAAACCCACGGAAATTTGCCTTGAAGCGGCAGGCCTCACCACCTTGCTTTTCCTCTTTGCCTTTTCGATCGTTTCGGCTCAGACGGGAAAACAGTCTGCCATGAATAGCTACGTCTTGCCCGCCGAGCTTCGGTGCGAATACCTGGTCAACCCGCTCGGCATCGATGAGACGAAGCCACGGCTCAGCTGGATTGTCGAGGACCGCAGTCGCGCCAGGGGTCAACGACAGATCGCCTATCAAATTTTGGTCGCGAGCAGCGACAAGAAACTGAAGGCCGACGTCGGCGATGTATGGGATACCGGAAGGGTGGAGTCAAGCCAGCAGAACCAGATTGAATACGACGGAAAACCGCTGTCATCCCGTATGCGGTGCTACTGGAAAGTGAGGATTTGGGACAAGGATAACGCTGTCTCCGCGTGGACCAAACCGGCATTCTGGTCGATGGGGCTGCTCGAGGCCGCCGACTGGAAGGCAAAATGGATCGGCACGAACCCGATCGTGCTGACCGGCGACGACCGGCAAGACAGCATCGCGCGCTTGATGACCCCATCTCCCCTCCTCAGGAAGACGTTCCTCACCAAGCAACGGATCTCTCGCGCAACGCTCTACGTCACTGCTCTCGGCCTCTATGAGGTCGAACTCAACGGAAAGAGAGTCGGTGACCATCAGCTGGCGCCGGAATGGACCGATTACCGCGACCGGGTGCAGTATCAGACGTACGATGTGACGGCACTAGTATCGAAGGGTGAGAATGTCCTCTCCGCGACGCTGGCTGATGGATGGTACATCGGCGCAATTGGATCGTTCGGCGACCTGGTCCTCAACCGTGGCAGAAGCTACGGCTCCCTCGACAGGAAGTTCTTGGCGCAGCTTGAGATCGAAACGGCAGACGGGCAGCTTGCTCAGGTTTTCTCAGACGAAAGCTGGCGCGTCAATCCCGACGGCCCGGTCCGCTCGGCAGACATCTATCTAGGTGAGACCTACGACGCCAGGAAGGTACCAAACGGGTGGGAGAAACCGGGCTTCGACGACTCAAGATGGGAGAAGGCGACCGTCTACCCATCTCCATCCGCCGCGCTCGTGGCGCAGATGAATGAGCCGGTGAGGATTACGCGTCAGCTCCGTCCCCTTGCGATCAGGGAGCCCGGCAGAGGCACGTACATCTTCCACATGGGTCAGAATATGGTCGGATGGTGCGCCATCAAGATCGACGAGCCAGATGGCAGAGAGGTAACGGTCCGGCACGGGGAGATGCTGGCGGACGACGGGCAGCTGTACACGGCGAATCTCCGAGCGGCAACAGCGACGGACAAGTTTATCTCGGCTGGGAAAGGTCCAGAAATCTTTGAGCCGCGCTTTACCTATCACGGCTTCCGCTACGTGGAGATCGCGGGTTTGAGCAAACGACCGACGCTCGACATGGTCGTGGGCAAGGAAGTCGCTTCCAGCGTCGCGCCGACTGGAAGCTTCGAGTGCTCAAACAAAGATCTGAATCAACTCTGGCAAAACATCCGCTGGACGCAGTGGGACAATCTGATCGGAATACCGACAGATTGCCCCCAGCGAGACGAGCGACTCGGGTGGATGGCAGATGCGCAGGTCTTTTCACAGGCCGCGATCGACAATTGCGATATGGCCGCATTCTACACCAAGTGGACTCAGGATATCCGCGATGCGCAGCGGGAGGACGGCGCATATCCCGATGTCGCCCCCGTCCCGAGCATCCTGCCGTTCTACAATGCCCCCGGATGGGCCGACGCGGGCGTCATCGTTCCGTGGCGCCTCTACGAAAACTATGGAGACTCGCGGCTGCTGAGGAAGCACTACGAATCGGCGAAGCGGTTCATCGACTTCGTTCATTCGAAGAACCCAAACTTGATCTGGACCGAGGCAGTAGGGAACATGTACGGCGATTGGCTGAACGGCAACACCATCGTCGCGGAAGGGTACCCGAAGACCGGCGGCCAGGTTCCTTACTGCATCTTCAACACGATGAATCTTGCCCACTCGACGCAGATCCTCTCTGACATGGCCCGCGTGCTCGGTTATGCTGAGGACGCGGCGACCTACTCCAAGCTTGCAGCCGATATTCGCGGCGCCCTCCAAAAGGAGTTTGTCGACGACGATGGGTTCATAACGGACAATACGCAGGCAGGCTATGCCCTCGCGCTGGGCTACGGCCTGCTGCCCGAAGCGCTTCAGAAGAAAGCCTTGGAGCATATGCTTAGCTGTCTGGCTGACTACGACTTCAGGATTTCCACCGGCTTCCTTTCGACAATCCAGCTAATGCAGGAGCTGGTGCATTGGGGATACCCCGATATGGCGTACGACCTCATCGAAAGCCATCGCTTCCCGTCCTGGCTCTATCAGATTGACCAGGGTGCGACCACGATCTGGGAGCGCTGGGATGGCT
>Ga0315279_10002299_pt1 | contig 29104 bp, 26 predicted proteins | sample YL17G06_20_MG_FD_203694 | JGI IMG/M metagenome (GOLD analysis project Ga0315279, IMG submission 203694) | Sediment microbial communities from Yellowstone Lake, YNP, Wyoming, USA - YL17G06_20 | ecosystem: Environmental > Aquatic > Freshwater > Lake > Sediment | place: USA: Wyoming | collected... | reverse complement strand
TCCTGTTCTAGTTGCGTTCATCGCCATAATGGGAATAGGAGCATGGATAGGTTGGACAATGGCTACCACACCGCCGCCGAAACCGATTGAAGAAATAACAAGCGAGATGGAAACTGAAGAAAAGAAAACCGTTGAAGAGAAACCGGCAGAAGAGGCGTCAAAGGAAGAAGTAAAGAAGCCTGAAAAGAAGAAAGGCGAAAAATAGCTCAATTGCCTAACTTTTTGTTCTACGCGAACCCATTTTCACTCGAGGCTTTTCTTCTTCAACCGCTTTAGCCAGTCACAGCTTTGAGCATGCACTTAACTATGTTTTCGCACACCACACACTCGTCCGGTATCGTATCATTCCTCGGCCGTTCACTTAAGTAACCAAAGCGACGTGAACAATGCACCCCAGGTTGAGGCTCCACTTTCTTCTTCCCCGTATTTGGGACCTTTTGCGCGTTTTCACTGACGCCTGGACTAAAACTGGGTTTTGTTTCAAACAGTGGAGGGGTACCGTCTATCGTAATTACCGTCAAACAGCGCGGGCACGCGTCATAGATTTCCGAGTTCTCGACACACAAGTTCTTTACTTTTAACGGCTTGGAAAATACGAGGCCGCACGCAGAATTTGGGCACGTAAACTTCCGTTCGGTTTCAACGTGTTCTTTCTTTCTCGGCATTAAGGGCCCTCATCTATCAATCAGATTCTGCGCCTTATAGTATTAATGCAGTCAGAATCAGTATCCTGGATAAAGGAACACTTGGCTCTTTCCATCTATTTCCGTGCGTACGCCAACATGTTATGTGGACCCAGCGTCATTATTCCAGATTCATAATTGTTTTAATCATTATTACTAACTCTCTTCTCGTCAAGTAGTGGTGGAAAATTTGTACGCAACGTGGATAAGAATCGACGAAACGTTACCATGGTTTGAACTTAAAGGCGAGTATGCCACAAGGAGAGAAGCTAGACAGGCTGCAGAGCAAGCATTGAATCAGATAATGCTGAAGATCGTAAACATTCCTCAAGAAGGAAAGCCTCTGAAGGCGTTAGCCACTGTTAGAATAAGGCGCTAATCTAACGCGGTTTGTTGGAATCCTGTTCGACGTTGTTCTCTGGCTATCCGCTATGCGTTTTGGGAATTTGAGAATGCATTGACCGGAAATTCTCGGAACTAGTATGGCGCCGGGGAAGGGATTTCAGCACCAACTTACTAGCAAAAGATGCCATACATACCTGGAGAGCTCGAATGTCTCGCGCGCGCGAAGGTCTCAACTGGCAGGCTGAGGATCCTACCCCTCCTAGGTTTCAATGTACCATGGATATTTGGATCCAAATATGCCACCATCGGAAATAGCGCTCGCTATATTCAAACCATTGCTTTCTACCTGACAAGATTCTTCGGCTCTACCGCTGGTTGTATCAGGCAAATTGCCGAGAAAAGGTAATGCTGTTCAAAAGTCCATATCCCGAGATTGGATACTTTTACAGAGCCACGTAAGGATCTTCTCAGGCATCCCACGTGCAATTACTTATCCCCTGCTGACCTTCTTTAACCCCGCGCACGCGAAGGTTGCGACTGTGCCACCAAGCTGCATCAGGGGCCGTCATTCTTTGCTGTTCGAGCCAAACGCTAATACAAAAAGCTCGCATTCAACTTATTCGTCCAATTTAGCCTAAAAACAGGCTATATCTACTTGGCGAGAGCTTGAAGCTATCCGGGCTATTAACGAAACTATCATGTCCCCCGCGCGTGCAAATCCTTCAATATCCGCACTTTGCTTATCTCCTGTTCTTCTTTCTTAGCGCTTTCAGCAACCTGCTAAAGGATTCGTCGTATATTGAACTATCTGAAAAGTCTGCATTGTTTTTAATGATAAGATATGGTTTCAAATCCCGATCTCCCCGCTTTACAATGAACCCACGCTCTTTCCACAGGTTATCCAAAGAGATGGATACAATCTTGTTCTGATCTTCGTCTACCTGTTCCTCTATCTCTTTCAGAACGCCTTCTCGTATTAGGCTGTTTGCAGAACAAAGAATGATCACTTTTCCTGCTTTTCTCCTTTTCTTGTTTATCTCCTTCCAAGTGTCTGAGCCTATGGTATAATCCGTAGAATACATCCAACAAGGCACGCCCTGTGCCCTCAAGTCCTCCACAAGTCTTCTAGCAAAGTCAAAGTCGGGCCATCCATAACATATAAAGCAAGAATGGTATTCAGTCTTGAACGATATTTGTGGCAACTTGTCAATGAACTCGCAAGGTATTCCTGTGGCAAGGTAAAAGGCCCTGATTTCAGGAGCCATCCTGTTTCCTGATTCCTTGAATGAGGACATTAGCGTATCAACGTCTATGTGACTTGGCCCACTATGTTTGACTGTTTCAAGTGCCAAACCATGAGCCAGATTACAGCCTGCAAACAACGTGGTTCCCATCGTAGCGCTGATGAAGTTCGCTGTGGAAAAGTTAACGTCAAACAGAATAGCATCGTCGAACGTCGTATTCGAAAGATGGGTCTTTGACATATTGGCAGATCGTAGGTTAGCACCAGCGAAACTTGCCATATAGAAATTTGCCTCGGATAAATCACAGTCAGAGATACGAGTTTCTGTGAGCAATGCCAATGACATATCTGCCCCAACGAATCTTGTATTTGAGATCTTGGACATTGAGAGGTCAGAGCATGCAAGGTCCGCCATTGAGAGATCAGAGTCGACCAAATATGCCCTTGATAACTTGGCCTTTCGAAGTCTGGCGCCTACCAGCTTCACTCCTAGAATGTGCGCCCCCGTGAGGTCGGCACCCTCCAAAAATGCGTTAGAAAGGTCAATTCCAGATATTCTGGAAAATCGCAGGTCCAATATCGCTCCTGGATTTGCTTTTCGCCATTCTTCAATAGCCTTAACTCCCCTCTGCACTACCTTAAGATGCTCCGAGTTCGCTATTGCCCCACCCACCTCACAACCTACTAGAACATCTTGCGACGTGCGCATGGCAATTTTCTCTTCTCCATCACTGAAACGCCTTTGTCAGCCGCAAAAGATCATTAGTTTGTTCAACATATATAGTTTGCGAATCGTCTGAAGCGGAAAATAGTAATCATCATGCTCAGATTGATGCTCATCAGGACAATTTTTGCGCCCATTTTCGGACGATGGCGACGTGAAGCGTCACAAGTGCACGCCCATCTGATTCATTATTCATTGATTTTCGAAGCGTTTATATTGCAGAAATGGCTTAGAGTAACTTGGTGATTTCTTGGATCTGGACGACATAGATATAAGGATACTTAATGAGCTCCAACGAATGCACACCGATGGGCACGACCTGACTAGCAGGCAGATAGCGAAGAAGTTGAGGTTGGCGTCCTCGACTGTTAATAGTAGGGTCAAGACACTGCGAGCAGGTGGTGTGATAAGGGGATACAAAGCAATTCTTGATGCAAAAAAAGCAGATAATCCTTTCCTAACGTTCGTACTAATTCAAGTGGACTATCAGTATTTGGTGAAAGAAAGACGTACCCAGCTTGATATTACCAAGGATATAGATGAGGCTACGAAGGGGGCTCCGTGGATAAACGAAATCCATACTATAGCAGGAGAATGGGACATCCTACTGAAAATACGTGGAAGAGACGTTGATGAGATAGCAGACTTCATAATGACCAAATTGAGAACAATAAATGGTGTAGGCAGAACTTGTATGTATATCGTACTAGAATCAAGACGGGAAGAAACAGATCTCAGACTTCAAAAAGGACCTGCCTAGCGCAAGCGAACTCACGTAAATTTCACGGTCAGGAAACAACTTCGTTTGGAGCTGAGAGAACCGGAGTTCAAGAATTTTAGCTACTTCTGCAATATTCTTTGAACCTAAGCCGGTTGAACTTATCCGTTGATTTTCACTTTGGTTTGTGAGAAGATCTATCTTTTCTGACATTCCTACATGTTATTTCCTGCACTCTACGCAGGATGGCGGCCTGACTGAAGATTCTTATATGAAGCTGTTAGAAGTATAAGAACAACCAAGAAATCTTTAAGAAAACTTGATACCAATCTCTCGCAGAAAGGTTGATCGAAATATGGAAAGCGAGGAAGTCTCTGAGACACTACTAAGAATCAATGCGGTTAGCGTAAATCCGGTGCATCCATTCAAATATGCATCCGGTATGCTAAGTCCCATTTATACAGATTGTAGAGTACTTTCTTCCTATCCAAATGAGAGGAGAAAGATTATTGATCAGCTTGTAAAATTCGCGACTAAGGAAATCGGCTTAGGAAATATAGATGTAATTGTCGGGACAGCGCATTCTGGAATTTCCCTTGCAACATACCTCGCCCAAAGACTGGCTTTGCCTATGGCATATGTCAGAACCTCTGTCAAAGGACATGGTAAACATAGACAAATCGAAGGAATTCTTACGAAGGGACAAAAAGTGTTGCTTCTAAGCGATATCTTGAGCACAGAAAAGGACATTCCAGAAACTGTTAAAGCTATCAATAAAGTCAGTGCGAAGACCATCTATTGCCTAACCATTTTCAGTAACAACTTGGGGATTGTCGAGAGCCTTCTGGAAAAAGAGAAAATCAAGTACCACAGCCTTACTGATATAGAAACTCTCTTGTCCGTTGCATCAGAGAAGAAGCGGATATCGCCAACTGAAAGGGCGATTGTGCTCGAATGGATAAAGGATCCAAAGAATTGGAACAGGCTGAGAAAGATCAGAATAAGAAAAGTATTGAACAGAAGCAGACAGAAAACTAGCCGATTGCTTCTGGAAATAAAGGCCGTAACTATTAACACGAAAAAGCCTTACAAGTTCAGATCGGACATTTTGAGCCCAATTTACACAGATAACAGGTTGTTGATGTCTTATCCGAATAAGTGGAAAGAAGTCATTGACTCCTTCATCAACATAATCATCAACGAAGTGGGCATTCAAAATGTTGGCGTAATATGTGGCACCTCTACTGCTGGGATTCCTCACGCAGCCTACATTGCCGAAAAGTTGGGTTTACCTATGATCTATGTCAAGTCCAAGAAAGACGAATATGGCAAATTCACGATAATTGAGGGAGATCTAAAGAGAGATGACAAAGTTTTGATAATAGAGGACTTGGTGAGTACTGGCGGAAGTTCTATCTCGGCCGCACAAGTGATCAGAGAAGCTGGAGGGATTGTTGAGAATTGTTTGGCTATTCTAACCTACGGAATGAAAGAGTCAGTGGAGAACTTTAAGAAAGAGAAGGTAGATTTGGTCACGCTAACCGACCTTCAGACACTTTTGGAAGTAGCCATTAGTGGGAAATACATCAAACCAGAAGAAAAGAAGATAATACTAGAGTGGGTTGAGAACCCTCGTACATGGAGTAAGAAATGAGATCCAGACCATAGTAAAGGCTCTAGGCATAGTGGCAGTGCAGAGTATTTAAGAGAGGCATTCAGGAAACAACGCGAGATTAGAACCCTATATTATTTCTGAAACTATTAGGGTCTCTCAGCTACCCAGAAAACGCCTTGTGCAAAAGGACTCTTTGCGACATGGTATTCTCTGCCATAAGAAATATGCCACCTAAGTTCGTCTAGTAGATTACCGATTGGTGTGCATTTGTATAGCTCTAGATCTGATTTGTCTATACCATAAAATGTCATATAAAATCTACTTCTTGGCGAAGAGTACTTCGTTGCCTCACATAATAGTCTCCTCAAGTAACCTTCTTCAAACTCGAGATCCAAACTTTGGCCTGCTATAAGCATGTCAAATCTAAGGTCTTTCTTGAACGGCAAATTGCTAATAGAAGCGCAGACAAAATTCACATTGCCTTTTACCAGTCTTTTCTTAGCTTCCACTAAAGCTTCCTGACTCGTGTCAATTCCGTACATAAGGCTTGAGGGGTAGAGTTTCTCAATCTCCCTTAAATCCATAGCAGCACCGCACCCCAAACTAAGGACTAGATGGTGTTCAAAGGGGTTACCACTGATAAAATCTTTGACTAGATCTTCTATCCCACTGAAATTCCTATGGTTTCTCGCAGCTCGAAGCGTTGGGTTGTCAATTGCTTTCGGTCTGTCATGCAGTGCGGATCTCCAGACATTTCTGTAAGCTTCAACTACTTCGACGTGCTTGAATACTCTTTTTTTAATGTTTGGCATATTGACAACCGAAGGGTCATTACCAGAACTACCGGGGTACTCCAGTTATTGCTTCAGAAACAGGCCATGATTTGCCACGCACGAATATCTCTATTGTGCCGTTCTGGGAAACACACACAACTGCTGTATCAGGACATTCCAAACTTGTTCTGTAAGCGGTTTCTCTTCTGCTACCACCGATCTTGGAAATCCCGCTATTACTTGATTCGTCCGAGCTTATGTCTTTGGCTAAAGTATTGACAATGATGACTGACGCTTCCCTAACTTCCCCATCTTTGGATACGAACATTGCACCATCAAGTTTTGCAATCTCAGCAGCCATTCGTATTCCAAGAGATGCCAATGGAACCCGTTCCAGCTTTATCTTTGGGGGCTTATGCCGGAGGCTGCGAGACAAGCTTCCGATCACAAAAAGACCACCATACCCGCGGTCAACCATTTCTCGTGATATCTCGAGAACTGTTTCCAAGGTTTGGTCGATATTAGGTATTAGACTAACCACCTCTTTTATTGTGGAAATTGGCGTCATAAACTCCCAAAAACCTGTTTTCTCAGAAAGCTGTGCTATGGCCTCCAGTCTTCCTCTTCGATACACTGCGATCGCTTTCCGTCCTCGACGAAGAACCAAACCTACAGCATCACACTGGTAGGTAACCTTACGAAGAAGTTGAATGCCACGAGTCTCACCAGATTCTGTTGAACGCACTAATTGTCGTATTGCAGCGAGGTTACCATCCCTGTCAAAAATAAAGACCGCGTCAGTTTCTTGCAGGGCATCATAATGTGGTATCAGTTCACTGAAGCTACTGCTCCTAATGCCGCTTGGAGCTTCAATAGGCACCCTAATCTGAAGGAAGTTCAACAATTTTTGGGTGTCGCCAACCAAGATCGAGCATCCCACTGATCGAGCCTCCACTTTAATATTTGACACGGCTAACAAGTGTCCCACAAGCTCAGTAAGCACTCGTCTTCTCTTAACGTCAGATTCCTCATGACAAATCCTGCGAATGAACTGAACAAGTCCGCTATCTTCTCCTACTCTCATCACAGGAAGGCCAGCAAGCAAAGAAGGTAGCCAAGGTTTCCAACGGTCAATCATTTCGACCTGGTCATTATCATGCTGTAGCTCGTAGACTTTCCTGTACCCATTTATGATTACATCAGCTTTCTGAGGGGGCATAGAAAGGATCACGGAAAGAAAGTTCTGTTCAGGATCATGAAGATCAGTATAGGGCTTGGGACAGATCGGGCAATCACTGGGATCCCATAGCTTCAGAGATAGCGATATTAGCCGCAGCATCATGTATTGAACCCCATCTATCGTAACTTCATTTCCGCCCTCTTCACTGCGATCGATAGCCACTGCAACTGCTAGAATCCTTACGTTCGATTGCTTCAGCGATTGTATCGCTGAAAGGAGCGTACCCCATGTGGTCAGTATATCATCAACTAAAACAACATTAGCTAAAGACTTGGGATCGAACTCTCTTACGTTAATCCAATTCACAGTGGTGTTTTCTTGTCGTCCTATGAGCACAGGTATCTTCAATACTTTGGCGACTTCAGCCGCTAATAGAATCCCTCCAATCGTACTTGCAGCTAGAGTCGTGGGTTTAATGACAGACAACTTGAGAGCCATCATTTTTGCAAATTCGCTACATGTTTGAGGGTTCATCAGACCTATTCTTATTTGTATGTAACTATCAGAGTGTTTATTACTTACCAGCCTGAAGTGGCCGTTCTCAAGATAACATTCGTCCTTCCTCAAAAATTCGAGCAGATCCTCCACATCCGACATTCTAAATACCTCTTCTCGATTTCGAAACCAATTCATACCCTTCTGCTGCAAAATACTATTCCTGCAGCTGCTATTTTAAAACATCGTGCAGGACTTTTTCCTTCTGCAGCCTCTGAAACTTGTTAGCGCGCGCGTTCATGTCCAAGAACGTTTTTATTAGACGGAGACTATTTTCTCTTAATTGGAGAAAAAAAGTGAAATGGAAAGTGCTAACATTCCGATTCACAAAGACATAATGATTCCTAAGAGAATTCTCCCGCGACTTCCCCCAGAATTCGAAATGACCACGCTAGGGTATCCGAAGGAAGGTGCTTTGGCTCAATACAGAGGACCGGACGCGATTCATGTTCATGAGTACCCTGGCCACTGGTTATTCCACAGAGACTATGGTGACCCTCGTACCTTTGAAGGACTTCTAGCGCACTTGCTATTCGACGCGCCTGAGATACCTTTGTCTATAATGGCTGGGGGAGTTTCTGGGATTGCGGTAGGCAGTTTAGTTTACGAATTAAGGAAGAACGAATCCGACGATGCCGGAACAGAAGCAGTAATTGCAGGTGGTATTGCCTCCATAATTGGCGGTGCAATAACATTCTTTCTTACCAGAAAGAAGTAAGAAGTTGACATCGAAGCTGAAGCCATTAAAGCGATATATTTTTTCTTCCATCTCTTAGCTTCCACGCGCCCGATGAATCCGAAGCCCATTCAAGGAAAGAGCTCAACGAGGTATTGAACGAATTCATCGACAAGTGGGAGATTGATCCCGATTGGCATCTTAAAGCTGCCTTGAGTTTAACGGAGCGCGCGCTTACTAGCAAAACAAATGACGCCCAATTTTGTCTGACGGAATTTTGAATCTTGCAAGCTCCAGAGCGCAATAGCGCGCGCATTTTGATTCTACGCTTTTGGCCAGAATTCTCGAGCTCTCGCCAGCGTAGCGAAAACATGAGTAAAACATAGCCGTTTCAATCGCAATTATGCTAGTCTTCACTAGCGAATTGATAGTATTCAAAATGTTTGAACCGGGAGTTTGAAGACTTCACTTTCAACCTGTATTCTTAACGCCCAAATCGAACTTCTTTGTCCAAAATAGCCAAGAAACGGGCTTCAACTAGTAAGCGATTAGTGACATAGGTAAGCTCTGTGAGGTGACGACCCTGTGCATTGCTAGATGCGCTGCTCAGAAAAAAGGCAACGAATAGCGCGTAGCTATGCAAGTCACTACCTGCGATTCAGACAATGGCAGGAGGTTTGCCTTTTCTAGTATGCCATTTTACAACTGCAAAACTGGCCATAGTAACTAGTAGAGTTCCGAGGAGTATGGAAATCCAATTAGAGCCTATCGCCTTGAGGTTTGTCAATATTTCGCTCCAATACATCGCAAACCACATGATACACAAGAAACCGCCCGTTATCATGATCGGGATTTTCAAAAAGGTAAGTTTCTTGAAAAACCCGAGTTGCGTTTTTCCGAAAGGTGCTTCTTGATCTCTTCTGTCAAGTTCCCCGCCCAAAAAAAGGGCCCCCACAGAGAAGCATCTGACAATTTGCGGGATGCATTCTTCAAGACGGCTCGAAAAGAGAGCGAGATTCGAGAAATCTGGAGCCAGCAACCAAACTAGTATAACTGCGATGGCTCCACAGAGAAACCCTCGGTCTAACAAGCTACTGTTTAGTGCTGGTCCATAGACTCTTCGCCACGGGCTTTCAGGTTCAGGGAGGTCTGGTTCTGGATATTCTATAGTAGCGTGAAGGTCTTCTTGGTAGAAGTAGATACGTTCATTTGGGTCCAGAGGCTGTAGACAAAAATTGGCATCATACATGCCACGTTTCACCAGTCTAGATAGCGGATAGAACCATTCGCAACCTCGATCTTTTGAAGTGGTAAAGGAATCTAGTAACATGTGGAGAAACATGCCAAATGACAAGAAGGGGCTTACAAGATAAGCCAATGCGACCACGAACACATTATGAAATAGTGCTCGGTGGTACTGTTCATCTAGCTTACACACTCGACAATCAATCCTTTTCTATCTTTCGGGACTAACAAGTGTATGTGTTGAGGGTGATCGATTCGGCAATAGAGTTCTTTGCATAGCACATTTATGGCTATTTGACAATAATACCTCCAGAGGGAATGCACAATTTCAGAATCCATTGACAAACCACCAGAGGAAGTCATAAAAGACCTAGTCGAACTGCAAGCAGCACTCGACAATGACCTGCCACCCAAAATTCCCGACCGTAACCTGCTGATCGCCACATGGAACCTCCGCGCCTTCGGCAACCTGACCGAAAGCTGGAAAAGCAGGGAAAGCGACTCGCCGAAAAGAAACTGGCGTGCACTTCGCTGCATAGCCGAAATAGTCTCCCGCTTCGACGTAATCGCAATCCAAGAGGTAAGAGACAACCTCAGATCACTCCGTCACATGCTCAAAATGCTCGGGGAAAACTGGAGCTTCCTCATGACAGACGTGACCAAAGGCCCCGAAGGCAACTTCGAACGCATGGCATTCCTGTTCGACACCCGTAAAATCAAGCTTTCAGGACTCGCCTGCGAACTCGTGGTGCCAGAAGAACAGTTGAAGAGCATTAAGGCAGACGCCCTCAAGAAACAGTTTGCGCGCACACCCTACGCGGTGAGTTTCTTTTCAGCGGGCAAAACCTTCATCCTCGTCACGCTACACGTTATCTACGGACAGCCCAAGGAACGCATCCCAGAACTCAAAGCGATCGCTGAATGGCTCGCAGAATGGGCCAAAGAGATCAACGAATTGAACAACAACCACAACCTCATCACCCTAGGCGACTTCAACATCGACCGAGAAGGCGACGAACTATACAAAGCGTTCATTTCAACCGGCCTAGACGTTCCCAAGGACTTACTCGGTCTTCCAAGAACAATATTCAAAACCGACGGCCCGAAAAACGTCACGTTCTACGACCAAATCGCATGGTTCAACAAAGACGGAGACATTCCAGCAATTTCCCTGAAGTACAGTCGTGGCGGCAACTTCGACTTCACCAAAACCGCCCTCAAATCACTCAGTCTGTCGACGAAAGAACTCTCCTACCGCATATCTGACCACTACCCATTATGGGTCGAATTCGACGTGAGAGAATAACAAAACCCAGACTCGGCAAAAAACTCAAGGTCCAGCTTCCTCAAAAAGAAAAATCGGCTAAAACGAGCTCAGTCTCTAAAGCTCTCAGTTTGATTTCAAATAGCTATTATTGAAAGGTCAGTCTTTATTGAAACGAATCTGACCAGACGAAGTAGGTAGCGCGCGCCGGATTGCGGGCTATACAATCACCGTGGGACAGGTAATCCTGAATCTCTGCGTAGACTCGAAAATCCGACCAGAAAGATATTATCGGGCGGCTTACAAATTGAACATCCCAACGTCCTAGAATGACCCTGATACTTGTTCAGCTTTGCCTCAGGTAACCTATATCTTTCCTTTTGCACACAGACTGTGCTGGAACACAGAATCCCGTTCTTTGCAACAAAAAGGTTTCGATACCGTACATTTTGCTAGGGAATAGTTTTACTTGGGGCTAGGGTGACCGAAGAACACTCATTCTGATGAGAATCACCCTCTGCCCCGCGCCCACGAATTAAGGGTCTATTTGGGCAACTGGCTTACCATTTCCTCCGCGGCTTTCCTGACATCTTTCGCTTCATAGATTGCTCTTCCAACTATGGCGTGCCAAGAAAGTTCCTCAGCAGCCCTTGCTACATCCGTGATAGCCCCCCCTTGGGCCACAAATCCCGGAGCAAAGAAAGTTAGTGAGTTGACATCCTTCAATAAGTGCTTATAATGAGAGACTCTTTCAGCCCTATTTCCTGGAACTACATAATTGTTCACACCAAGTCTAGCTCCTAGCAAGTAAATATCATCCAGGCTCTCATCAGCTATGTACCCACCCTCACTTCTCTTGTATTTTGGATGTGTCATTTCGCCACCCACTATAACTTTGAGACTCACATTTTTGCTTGCTGTGATCCAAGTTTCTTCAGTGACCGGCCCTGATTGAGGAAAGCCGATAACAGCATCGGCGCCAGATTCTTTCACAACGTTCATAAAATCCTTGCCTAGATCACCAATATCTGTCATGGCCTTCTGGTGGTCATATATTATGGGAAGGTCTGTAAACTTGCGAGCGGTTTGAACCAACAGTGGTAATCCATATCGTATGGTCAAGATTGATCCAATCTTATATGCGCCTATCCGTTGCACATCGCAGGTCTTCTCTATCAGGTGCTCAAACTCCTTCATTGATCTAACGTCACATGCAAGCACTACACTATGATCATATCTTATTATTCTGTCCATCTTGTTCTCACCCGCTTCAATAGACATATACGCAATACGTGATAGACAATTATTGTGTAACTGGACGCTTAAGTTTTTTCTATTGGATTGTGCCTGGAATGTCACCAGTTACTTTGCTTGGTTGATCTCGCATGGAGGCTCAATAGACAATAGTAAGAATTCCTGTTTGTGAATCTATGGGAACTCTAAGAGCTTCAGTCTAGTTTAAGCATAGATTGATGTCGTTGTGGAGTAATCGATTGATTATTTCCTTGTTCCTCACGGTAAGAGCTTGCCCACTTAGAGAAGCCATTAATCACAAATAAAGAAATGAAAAAAAATCGAAACCGATTATTAACACAGGTATTACGACCATTGACAAACCTTTAAATTCTTTTTCATTCAATAATCGTGGAGAGCAACTTGAAAGCTGAACTGAGATCAGTCTTGGCAAACCAAGTAATCGAACTAGACAATGCAATTGTACTACGAATAGTAGTCAATACGTCTGAAGCTCAAGGTGAGGTTGAGAGACTGCTACTTCTAAATGAGAACCGCACAGAGTTATTGTTATGGGAGTCTTAGGTTTTGGATCCAATCGAAACACTGCAGATCTTCCTTTCGTCGCTCTTGGCCTTAGAATCAATAGCGGTTCTTGTGGTGGCATACCTCATGGCCGAATACTCGAAAGCCAAGGAAAACAATTGGAAGACTATCAGTCGAAGGTACTATTTCATAATATGGATCATGATTGCGGTTTTGATTATTGGTGGTGTTGAAGGAGCGGTTATCACATTGTTTGTCAGCAACTGGATTCCAGTAACCGAATATCAGTCTGTTCTGGATTACGCAACCATTCCTTTCCTATTGGTCATATTGACTGTGCCCTTCAGCTTATTATACATGTGGAAAAGAGAGGTTAAATGATGTACAAGATAAGTATACTTGAACTCGGGGAAACTGATGAGATTAAGAACAAGAACTATCTGTATCATTTTAAGAAATACGAATACATAAAGAAAGACGGAAAGGGAGAAATTAGGGGCATACTTGAACGGGCTATAGGAGAATATTACTATAAGATCCTAACTGGCCTCAGAGATAACAAGAATTTGTTGCCTTATGGACCTCTTCTCAAGGATGGATTGCGTGCTTGTGCTGAGCATTTGATCTCTTACTTTGAAGCACAAGACATGCTACTTTCACTCTTCAAATCAAAAAGAATAAGCAACACCGACGCACGTCGAGGAATTCTCAAGCTTTTTGCGTGTTGGATCCTGCAGAACTAGTGCAACATCTCGGCTTGCCGAAGAGCTTATTGAAGTTCTCAAGTGTCTTAGCTATACAAGATACATCATACTGTCTTTCTTTTTCAGACTGGTGTCTGTATCTGTGCCCAAGTGTGCTCCTCAAGAGCTCTTGAGATCGTTCTTGAGCTTGCTCTGCCAGAGACATTATCTCATCTTTGCTGTACCTTTCGTTTTTTTCCATTTCCATAAATGTTCGCAAATACCTCTCCATAATTCTTGAAATCTTCCTGTGCTCGCAAGCAAATATGTCATAAAAGGTCTCCATTGAAAGACTTTCAGACTTGCAGCTACATAGTTCTTTTTTGAGAAATGAGGATAAATCGTCAAGGATTGGAGAGCCAAAATTCTCGGACTCCATTATATATTGAATGTATCCTGTGTAGCTCTTTTCTTGAATCAGCGTTGAATTGTTTCTCAATAAGTTGTAAGACATTATCAGGACGTTCGTTACAATATTCTTGAATACAGCTAGACTCTTTGCTTTAGGCGGGACCAGTTCAAATTCTCCAAATAATCTATTGTTCTTAATATTAAATGATTCAATAATCAATCGATCAAAAGTGCGATGTAGTTGCTCGTACTTGTACAGAGCCCCATCAAACTCGCATATTTCACGTATGGTATCGCATTCTAAATCTAGGGCGATCCAGAAAGGATTATCTGTACTGCATCGTAGTACCTCAGGCACCCAGATATCCGATTCGATAAGGTCGGCTCGGGATATAAGGGACATAGCTGGTACTCCGAGCTGCCTTTGGATCTCTTTTAAGCCATCGTTTGATCGATCAACAATAACAATATAAGCTTCTGGTTTACGATGAAGACTTTCGAGTCTCTTGAAAGCTTCCTTCAAAGTGTTACCAGTACTTGCCAGTGTATCAACTATTACTGGGTGAAAATCTTGCGCATCCTCATAGGTTAACCCCCTGATCCAATCAACCCATGGCACATCAGGCACCATTAACAGATCCGCAAATCGGGGGCTCAGATCAAGAGAAGCAAAAACCTCTGAACCAGGGCCTTCACCAAATGTCTTACTCAGCCAAACGACCAGATTGACAGGTACACCTGTTTTTTTCAGCTCAAGGATGTGATCATTTATTCCTTCTTGGATAGATTTGAGGAATTCCTTTCTGGTCTCAGGTTTGAATATAGGAAAAGACGTGTTGAAAAAGTAATGGCTACGTGTACCTGATTTTAGCAGATACTCAGGTTCGTTCCTATTTTGAAGCAAGTTCCAAGAACCTATCAACTGCAGCAGGTTCTTCTTCCATTGGGGCCATTCGGAGCGTATTCTAATCTTCCGTTTTGAAAAAACCACCTTGGGGAGAGGTTCTCTCTTCATTCGGCCAAGATGTCTCCTCCAGTTTGTCTCGATTTTTTCAATGGTTTTATCGAACGTCAAGTATGATTCCAGAGAACTCTCCGATAGAACCATTGAAAGCTTCTTCAAGGTAGCACCAGTCTTCTTGACTATCTCAATCTGTTCCTCTAAAGGTATGATCGCAGAGACTGCCGAAGATGTCGAATACCAAATATTGGAAAGCATCTGGTATATGCGCTTGTAGACGTTTGACAATGGCCATTCCTGTTCCCTGGCTTCTCCGTCTATCATTTGGATGAATTTTCTCAGTTTTATGCTATAGAAAGGACTTTCGTAGAGCAAATCCCCTATCTCGCCTAATCTCCTAGAAAAACATGTCACTTCTTCTCTCTTGGAGTAAAGAATCTCCTCTAGGTTCTCCAAATAAGATCTGTGACTTTTCATTCTCTATCCTCTAATATTGTAATATTGTCTTCAAGGATGGTGAGCGTTGGACTGTCTTCGAAAGATTAGCAGTTGGAAGCATTCTCATGCGCGCTACCCCTCTTAGACAATGTCTTTTTCTTGCTATTCTTGCCCTTTTCGCGTTTATCGATTTCTTGCAAGATATTTGACCCCTTCTCGGCGATCTTCCACATTGCTTTCCCGCCAGCCATCTTCTTAGTAATCATTTCTCGTTTAGCGAGTTCTTCGCAGTGATAGCATACTGTTCCCATCTTTATTTTTGTTGCGTTTGATATTTCGTGAGAGGGTATATCGTCCTCCTTTTCGCGTAAGTATTTGAGGATCCGGATGCGATTTGGACTCAGTAAGACAAATAGAACAGGATCTTCTTCAGTGGTCTCTGTTGGCATGCTTTCTTTCGCTCACTTGATATCAACTGTTACGAGCTTGTACTATTTAATACTTATGATTGCAGGCAGATATATGTGGCAGTCACCAGTCTTCGAATGTTTTTCATCAGTCATCATTCATGTGAACCGTTCTAAGTGGAATGTAGTTGTCTTCAACCCATTCAGCTCATTCCCTTCGATTATTTGGGTTTTTCGGACTCGGTGTAATCAATAATCACTTTGTATTTGGTGGAGTTCAACACGTTGAGCTCATACAAGGACTTCGCTACACCCCTTATGGTCGCCACCGAATACAGTTCAAGTCTCTCTTTCTGAAGGGATTTCAGCACCAATTTACGAGTAAAAATATGCCCTGTTTATGTGGGGCAAGAGTTCGTAACTCTCCCGGGCTACCATCAACCCCTAGTTAGGCAACCTTTCGAACTCTCGGATTAGTAACGTCGCGGGGGTATGGGGTTTGAACCGGGACTAAATGGTGATGTCTCCACTGTCTCCCGCAAGACTCCCCCCGTTTTTCTGCGTCCCAATATGGCAGGAAAGCTTTAGAAGCATCGTACTAGAACTAGCTTCAGCGCATTGGCGCGAGGTTTCATCTGATTGGGCTTTGATCCTGATTTCGACTTCGATCCTTCTGAATTTGCTGAAGAAGAGGCCCATCTTTACGATGAGTATGAGCAAAATGCCGAAACTGCGATTCTGGAAACGATTTCGCAGCAACAGGTCGTTACGGACAGAGAATTGAAAGTCAGGTTAGAACGTAGATTCTTCCCGTGGGTAGTCGGCAGAGTTGTTAACCGCTTGATAGCTGATGGCAGCGTCAGGTTGGTTCATCCTCCGGGCAGAAAAGGAGGTATGGGGACTCCGGATAACTTCTATTTGGACGCATCAGCGGACTATGAAAAGCTTTTGAAAACAATCTTGAGAAAGAAACGAGTATCTGTATACGTTAATTCTCTTCTAACTAGGGTGTCTCCAGCTGGTTTTTTCGCAGAGGAAGTCTTTGAATTCGCTTTCAGCACGCTACGGTTCAAGATTCATGGAACAGAAGTTTCTGAATTCAAAGGCAAAAGGGTCGCTGCGGTTCCTGGAAGACAACCCCCGGACCTCGATTTTGTCATTGAGAAGGATGATGTAGTCTATGGCGTCGACGTTAAGAATTGGATAAAATACGAGTTTGATTCGATCAACAACGTGATGGACAAGGTGGGCCTAGCTGTCCAAATGGGGATTGTTCCCTTCATATGTGCGCGATACGTTGATAAGGACACCTTTTTCAAGGTTGTCAATATACCGGGTATTGTGTACAGTTACGAGACCTTGATTCTTCCTCCAGAATTTCAGACTCTTGCGGAGGAAGCACGGAGCCTATTGGGTTATCCAGTTTTTGTCGGCGAAGTTTTTCCACAGCATAAGCTAGATTTTATAAATAGATTACATGGTGTGATGCTGAAGAAACTACGCTGATGAGATGGTAATTGTTTGAGGTTTTTTTTGACAAAGAAGTGCTGGTTGGAGTGCAATTTAGTGAATAGACGTGTTTGAGGGTTTTACCGTATGAATACTAATAATTCGGTGTTGCGCGCTTGACCAGTTGCCTTTGCTGGCGCAGCTAATAACTCAGGCAATCAATCGTTTGGTATGATGAGACCAGAACATTCCCTTAAAGGGAGTCTATTCAAGATCTATGCCATAATTCTGTCTGACAAATGCAACCATTCGCTTCTTTCTGTCTTGGATGAACACGTCAGCATGTTGGGGCAACCACCTTTTATCATTTAGGTCTTTGCAGGGAAGGAAATCATAGTCTTTCATGTACACTCGATGTCTTAAGAAGAAATCCTTGGGCATCTGGGCGAGCTTGAAATTGTTAATCTCCCCCTTCACCGGCTGCAGGTTCCAAACCGTAGAGACCCACTGATAGTATGTTGTAGCCTCTGACGGCTGAGAGTCCGGTGCTTCAGGAAAGATGTGATCAATCTCAGGATTGAACCTCTCGTCCGGATCAGTCAGGAACGAATATTGCCTATTAGGCATTAAGACCTTGAGCGCGAACCAGGGATCGCTATAGCGGTTGAAATCTTCAATCCCTAGGTCGTATCTTCTCGCACCCCTATCCTTGACGAATTTTCTCAGCTCGACGAATGGGAAGTCGCATTTTCCACCTGCATCGCATACTGCCTTGATCCTTCTATGGAATTCGTCAAGATATCCCTGCAGATCCCATGAAAGAAGCTGCGAGAATATTAGGTACTTTTTCATGTTGACGATCGAATTACTCGAGAAATCTTTGAATTTTCTTTGGTTTACCGTTCTCATATAATAGAAATATGCAATAATGGGTATCATTGCCCGTTTATATGGAATTATCTTTTCGTGAGTTATCTTGAACTCGTGAAAAAGGAAATCATAGAAGAAAGAAGTCATCGGAGATTTGAGGTCAGACCATTTTGACACATACTCCTGTAGTTCAGATCTGTCAACTCTTTGAGGATCTACTCTCACCGTGTTTTTCACAATCAGGTTCAAGACTCTAAGCATGTTATCAGGCCCAAATGAGAATCCATTGCCAGTTTGAGCCTTGATTTGCAGGTTAGCGTCCCAAATCTGCTCTTCGAAGTCATACCGAATTCGCTTAATCTCAGCGAACAGTATTTCGGTTTTAGTCAATACCATTCCAGTTGAGTTTATTCTTTTAAAGATATCGAGTACCTCAGTCTGCTCCATATCCCGCTGAAGGTCGTAATACGATAACAGTTTGACATTCCTTTCCACAAACAGCTTCCAGAGCTGCTTAAGATTGCTCTTGGCCGTCAGTTCTTCTTTCTTAGTCAGATCTTTCTTGGACTCTCTCAACCTTTCCAGAATTTTATCCTCAAATTCTGCCTGTTCTCTCCTATTGTACGAATATACTTCATTAACCCCGATGTGGCCTGGCTCCAGCTCATCATTTTTTGGAACGAATCTGAATCCTTTCGATTCCGGTTCTTTAGCTCGACTAAACAGAAGGTCGTAGCAAAGAATGTCACCGTGGAAGGTGAACTTCAAGCATGAGTAGAGGCTCTGCAATCTCTGCTGGCCATCATAGATCAAATGCTTATCTTTCTTCCCCCAGAGACGTTTGTCCACAATTCTTTCAAGCTTTTCACAGTCGTAATCCTCTGCGAAGTGTCTGTATGGGATTTTCTCATTGGTTCTCCATATTATCAGAGTGCCAATGGGGTATTCTCGCATTATGGAATCGAACAGCTTGTAGATGAACTCCTCCTTCCTATTTCGCTCACCCCAATCATACGGTCTCTGGATCGCTGGAATGAACCAAGTTCGATTTACCTCATCAACGGCTTCCCTTATCGAGATGGGCTGGTAAGACATAGCTGCAACCCCAAATCAGCGTCTATGTTCATTTGTGGTATAAATAGAATGGCAAGTCTTTCTTCTACAAGTCTGAGGAAGGAAATTGGCGCCCAAGATAATTACGCAGCCTATTGAAATATCGTGATTCGTCAATAACTCTCTCGCTTAGGTTAGGTGTCTTCTCTAGCTTCCAATATGTCGCTCAGTTTTTATAGCAAAAAAATCATATTCTCATTCATGTCCAGATATCGGATTGCATTTCTCGTGGAAACGAGTCTCTTCAACCGTCTTGAAGGATACTATCAAATCAACGGATATTTGCTAAAACCTTCCTTAGTCACTGAGTCGAACAAGAAAAGCGATCGGGCGAATTTCGTTCTCGATTTTCTTTCTGAAGAAGACTCAATGAGAGAGGGATGGGGCAGATTAGAAGCGACTCATAATGCAACTAGAGAAGCGACAACATTTCTTTCTTTTGTAGTTCTTGCAACTAGACGTTGGGCGCAGCTAGCAAAGAGTTATACAGAGAACAGTATCAGATATGGACCGGTTGTCTTCTATCGCACAAGGAAAACTGGAAACGGCGAACTAGATTGCCTGAATATTGACGAAAATGCTAGAGCTGGCGGATTCTTTAGAATCAAGAGACCCGATTTTACTCGTGAGATAGTAGATTGCCAAGGCAGTAGCCTACCTTCTGACATAATGGAATTGGCTGATAGATTTTTCTCTCTGAGAGACCCTGAAAGAGACAAATTCATTAATGCCTGTCTTTCCTATCAATTCGCTCTTGAAAACTGGATGGCTTACCCAACGGTTACTATTGTCGCCTTGGTATCTGCAGTCGAATCTATGATGCATGATGTCAAGGTTGATAATGTGTGTGAGCTAACCGGAAAAGAGTGCCCTAAAATCCATAGTGTCATGAAGAAGTTCCGAATGTTTTTTGAGCAAAACCTTGGTCTTCGCTCCAGCGAAAGGTTGCTCAACTACTTGTATTCTGAAAGAAGATCAAAATACGTTCACGAGAGTCTATTGGGGGAAGGCGAAATCCGCGGGATACGCGTTCTTCCTAGCGGAAAGAAAGAGGAGAAAATACTCAACGAAGAAAAAGAAACTCTTGAGAGGCTTGTCAACGCAGGCTTGGTTGAGTGGCTGAAGAAACGCTAGATCACATGACAGCCTCAACGACAACGGGCGCCTATCCTAATGTGCCTTCTTTTGGACACTGTTCCTTGCTAGCGCGCGATTGTGTGAAAGTTTCACTGCAGGATGCCAGCTTTTGCTGATAAACATGTGTTCGAATCTAAGCTCCTACTTGCAATGCTTCAGAATTGCCTTATTTAGCCAAAATAACCTATATGGATGCCGCAATTAATAAAATGGCGCCGGGGAAGGGACTCGAACCCCTGCGAGCCCAAAGGCCCACTGGCTGACTTGTCATCACCCCTCTGAGCCCTTTTCATGATGTGATCTCGAGGCCAGCGCGATAACCACTCCGCCACCCCGGCACTGGTTAGAAGTTCTGATTTCTGCCTTTTAGCTTTATCCGCAGGCTTTCATTTCGAACCCATTTCTTGCGGCCATAGGACTAAAAGGTCTTTGGGCCTGGTGAATGCACGTCTTGCCACTGCAATTAAGATTAAATCCGTGGAATCCAATATTACTCGGACTCGGAGAAGACACTGCTTGTCTAATGAGCAAAGAAGAACAAAGTACGACATCTACGCGGATATCATAGAGATCATCGCAAGAAAAGGGCTGTGCTCACTCACAAGAGTCTCTTATGGAGCCAACATGCCGGTTGACCGAGCTAAGAAAGAGTTGAACTTCTTAATCGCTCACGGATTCATCACGGAAGTAGCCGTGGAAGATTCAAAGAAATACCGTGCAACAAAATGGGGACTTGAATACTTGGAGACTTTCAAACGCATGAGAAAATTCTTCGCCGCATTAGAAGAACGCCCTCACAACTTGTGACTACAAACTATCTGTAATTTCCACAAGTTGTTAGTTTACATGTCAGAGCTTCCTCTTTCTGTAGAGATGTTTGTTGTCAATGGTGTCGTAGTGTTCAAACCCTGCTTCACCTAGCTTCTTAGCTTCTTCAACGGTTTCAGCTACCTGAACGTCATAGTCGTCACATTGGGACTCTTGCAGAGCTATGTATCGCATGGTGTTGTTGATGTTCTTGTGGCTTAGAGCTTGTTGAGTTTTGGAACGTTCAGATATTTGGCATGGTGTTTCGTTGCGAAGAACTTGCGGAAATCATGGAAGGGAGAACGAGTCTGTTTCTTCAGTTTTCCTGCACGCACTATGTTTCTTGTTCCTTACCCGGAACTATCACGCTGCCGGCTTGCGTTCGTTCTGTAACAAGTTTTAATATGGCTTCCGTCAGAGACTGTTGTACCATGGATAAAGAGAAGGCAAGACAAGAAATTCAGCTGCTTGTGGACAAATACAACAGATTCGTTGCGGAAGGCAGGGACAGCAAATACAAAGAAGAAGAGACTAAGAAAGACTTCATTTTGCCTCTGTTTCGTGCGTTAGGATGGGATGTTGAGAATAGGTCGCGGCCCAATGAAGTTACGGCAGAGGAAACGATCTCTAAGAAACGTGTTGATTATGGCTTCAGAATCAATGGTATCCCGAAATTTTTCTTGGAAGCTAAGTCTCTGAGAGAGGACGTGGACAAACGAGGTTTCATTGATCAAGCCATAAACTATTCTTGGCTTAAGGGTTGCACGTGGGCAGTTCTGACCAATTTTGAGACGGTAGAGGTATTTAATGCCGAATTGAAAGCAGATCACCCATGGCAAAGCATGCTCAAACTCATACACTGCCGCGATTTCCTAGCCCACCTAGATGAGCTTTGGCTACTCTCCCGAGAAAGTTTTGAGTTGGGCTTAATAGACAAAGAGGCAGAAAAGTGGGGCAAAAAGACTAGAAAGATCAGTGTTGATGAACAGTTATTAACCGATTTTACACGATTCAGAGAGTTATTGTCTAGGAACATAACGAAACTCAATCAACAGAAGCATCTCTCAGAAGAAGAATTGGATGAGGCTGTTCAGCGCATTCTTGACAGGCTTATTTTCATCCGTAATTGTGAAGACAGAGAGCTTGAGCCCAGGGCGCTTATCTCAAACTACAGAGAGTGGGAAAGCAGGGGTAGGGGACAGTTAATCAAGAGCCTCAGGGAGACCTTTGCTCACTTTGACGACGAATACAACAGCAAGATATTTGTGAAACACCTATGTGATGATTTGGATGTTGACAATGAAGTTCTGCATGAAATAGTTGAAGGGTTATATTCCACCAAGGACAAGTCGATTTCTTATGATTTCTCAGTAATTGACGCTGACGTCTTAGGGGCGGTCTATGAGCAATATCTGAGTCATATTTTGAAGAAGACTAGGAAGCGTGCAAGCCTGACGGAAAATTATGCGCACCGAAAGGAACAGGGTATCTACTACACACCGATTTACATTGTTGACTACATCGTCAGAAACACGTTGGGAGAGCTTCTAAAAGAGAAGAACGTTGATGTTGATCGAATAAGAATATGCGACCCTGCGTGTGGCTCGGGCAGCTTTCTGATTAAAGCATTCGATGTGTTGAATGAGTATTACCGGAAGAATGATGTTGACTATAGTCAAACCCAACTGGATTTGGAGACAGGAACATCATTCACTAGAAAGGCGAAAATTCTGCAAGACAACATCTTCGGCGTTGACCTGGACAAACAAGCGGTTGAAATTGCCCAACTCAACCTATTGTTAAAACTCGCTGAGAGAGGGCATAGACTGCCGCTGTTGGAACAGAACATCAAGTGTGGTAATTCCATCATTGACGATGAAAAAGTCTCGGGTGATAAGGCCTTCAAATGGAAAGAAGAGTTTGAAGAGATTATCGAACAAGGCGGTTTTGACGTTGTTATGGGAAATCCGCCTTACGTCAGAAACACGGAATTGTCTGATAGTGACAAGAAATTCTTTAGTGAGAAATATTCAAGTGCTTACGGACAGTATGACATATTCGTATTGTTCTTTGAGATTGGAATAAGACTCTTGAAGAACGGTGGGTATCTTGGCTTCATTGCCTCTAATAAATTCATTGCAAGCGATTATGGGCTGAAACTTAGAGATTTAATTCTTGAAAGCTGTAAAATCAAGAAACTAGTTGATGCGTCCTATCTGAGAGTCTTCAAGGATGCCTCTACATATCCAATTATCATGATTCTTCAAAAAGAGAATAACGATAGTGTCAGAAAAGACAACCTAGTTGCTTTTCAGAAGATTCGGGATGCAGGTGCTATCAATGCAGACATACAAACAACCGAGGTAAAACAGTCGAAATTCACTGAAAGCAAAGACAATCGCTTTCTTGAGGATATGGGAAGCGTGAAGTTTGAACTAGCCAAGAAAATTGAGCATCTTAGTATGAGGGTAAGCGACATTTTTGCGTGCCAAAGAGGCTCTCCGGGGAACAAGATAAGAGTGGTAAACATCAAGATGGAAAACTCATTACCGTGTATAACTTCAAGGAATGTTGACAGGTACTCATTCATAGTGCCTGATAATATTTTCATTGAGTCAGATTTGCAGTCCAAGATTTTCTCTAAAGAAAAGATTTTGTTACCAAGAACCGTGCTGAGTCTGAAGGCGGCCTATGATGAGGGTAATCATTTTGTTATGGATAGAATCTATTATTTGACTCTAAAGTCAGGCAACACAGTCAATTTGAAGTTTGTAACAGGATTACTCAACTCAAGTCTCATAGATTTCTACTACAAGGTCAATTTTGGAACAACGCACGTAGGGGGCGGATACTTGGACTTGAGAGGTGCGCAGATTGAACAATTACCGATAAGAATCCCCTCAGAAACCGAACAAGAGCGCATCATTGACCGTGTTGAAAAGATACTATCGCTTAGTAGACGCCTTGACCAAATCGGCGACAAATTGACTGATGAGAGAATGAGAATCAAAGAGGAGATAAGAACGACTGACCTCGAAATCAACAAGGCTGTCTACCGAATCTACGAGATAACTGAAGACGAAAAGGCAATTATTGAAGACAGTCTCAAGTAACTACATGAGTCGTTGAAACGAGTTGATGTTTGTATGAAGGAGATAAGTTGAGATGGCCCTAGTAAAAGAGACACCTGAAGCTAAGAGTTGGGTTTATGATTCGCTCCTGAAAGTCGGAGTCCGACTGCCCACGGTTGAGGGGTTTTCAGTAAAAGGAAATGAAGTCACTGCTCTGTTTGAGAGACTTAAGTCAACAGTTGGTGTTCAGAAATGGTCTTTAGAAGAAATCAGTCAGTCGATTGTGAAACATCAGGACATAGATGATTGGTTAGACCGGATAGTCTTAGCATCAACACTGGAGACTCCGCTCTACCTAGTGTTGTGGCAAGACCACATGGAAGAATTTCGCATTCTCTCAGTTACATCCGAGAAGAATAAGCACATAGAAGTTGAAGATGAGGAGCTGTTTTCCTCATGTAATGACCTAGCCCGATGGATGTCCGATTTGAAGGGAATACAAGTTTCTAAACGTTTCATTGAACCGGGAAGGTTGTCATCTATTGATGAATGTCTAAGAGCCTACGGCGTTCCTTGGCCCGGAAACTTGGATGGATTTCTCTTGAGTAGACACACTCATAAGGTAAACGTTATCTTTGAATTGAGCAGAACTAGAAAATTCCCTGTTAAGACGCACAACCTCAACCTCTACTATTCCCAAGACATAAATCGGTGGAAACCGCTTGGCATTCTTCGAAAACAGCTCAATGTCCCTTTGTTCATACTGATTTGGTCAAGCGATGAAACTTTGGTGAAGGTGCATTGCCTTCGGAAACTAACAGAAAAGGGGTTAGATTTTGAGAAAACAGAAATCCTTGAAGAAGGGCAAATCGTTCCATGGTTCAACGGTCTTCTGAATTAGTTTTGAATGACATTCCTCTAGGTTAGCATATGAGTGCGCGTGATTGGAAGCAAAGCATAAGAAATGTCAGTGACCGGTTCAACGTTCAGTCTTTCCAGCCGTGAAGAAGCTGACATATGCCGATAGATGCTTCCACAATGTGAACAACAGAAGATTCCATCTATCCATAGACTGGTTAAAGCTCCTTCCGCGCAATGGGGACAGACTGCCGATTGCCTCTTCGAAATTCCCTTTCTCATATTGCATCACGCGCTCGCGCTACCCTGCAAGTTTCAAACCACATACCCTGCTAGCATGAGTAATGGAAGAATAAATGGTTGTATCGACTGTGCCGGCTGATAACAACTTCGCCGGCTTCAAGAATCTTGCCGCAGCGATGACAAGTCGGCGCGTGACCAACTGAGAAGTTATTCTTGCGAGAACAGTTTTGCTGAGATAGTATCTGTGGACCATAGTTCAAACCTCACGTTGAATAAAAAGAGGGGTTGTGTTGGTGGCGACGAGAAGTGGAGATACATCTTGTGACTACAAAGCGTGGTCTCTGCATGTGCGTCGCCTTTTAAGGGCTCCAAAGACTAGTTCTTATTCATCAGAAGTATGGGGTGATAAGAATGACAGTTCATATAAGTAGGATGTTGGGTTGGAAGAAGGTGGGGAAGCAAAGCCTGCCAAAGTTTGGCGTTGCCAAGGGCCCGATTGCACCGAACACACGGTTGGCAATATCGATACTAGCTGCATACGACATTCCACAGGAAATCAGGAACTCAGAAACTAATGCCTGCCTCGGAAGAACGGTTGATGCCTTGTTGCTCAAGAGAACCCAGATGCTTCAGTGAAATCTAGTCACCAGATGTGAGTCCCCCTTTTAAAGGTAAGCATGCAAGGAAGTAAGGTGAGAAGAATGAACAGCAAAACGGCTATCCCATCAAGAACCACTGTAACGCTAGATACCGTTAATGGAGACCTAGAAATAGGCAAGCATGTTACTGTCAAGGGAACGGGAAGCCCGTCAACAGTCAAAGTTGCAGGAACGGTATACTGCGAAGGCCACAACACCTTCGAGTGCAACCTGTCAGCTCACGAGCTCAACGCTGAAAACTCTGTCACGGTTCACGGCGATCTGGAAATAGAAGAAGACGTTGAAGTTGAAGATGGACGACTCGAGGTTTATGGAAAGATGACCGCAGGAGACGTGGACGTGGATGATGCAGTTTACGTGAGCAAGGATCTCTCGGCCGATGAGGTTGAGGTAGGCGGGAGCCTGAGGGTTGACGGAAACACAAAAGTCGAAACCATAGATGTAGGCGGAAGCTTCGAGGCAAAAGGCGAAGTCACCGCAGACGACGTAGAAGTCGGTGGAAGACTCTCAATCGACTCCAAAGTGGACATCAAAAACTTAGACGTCGGAGGCACAGCCACCGTTGCAGGCGGAAGTATCCGTGACATAGACGTTGGTGGAACCTTCGAATCAGAAGGGCCATTGGAATTTGAAGAAGTAGACGTGGGCGGCACCGTAGAGTTAGCAGGAAAAGGCAAAGGTGGAGAGATCGAAGTGGGCGGCTTTCTGAGGGCTGACGACGGTTTAGAATTTGAAAAAATCGAGGCAGGCGGTAAGGTGGAGATAAGGGGTTTGGCCCAGGGCGAGGATATGGAAGTCGGAGGAACTGTTGATGTCGACGGGTCCTTGAAACTCACGGGAACAATAGAGGTTGGGGGCAGAGTAGATGTTAGCGGAGAGATAACGGCGCGAAACATAGAGATCGGAGGCGCGTTGCGTGCAAGAAAGGCCACAGCGGAGGAACGCGTAGAAGTCGGTGGTTCAATCAACACTGGCGAAGGCGTGACAGCGCGTTTTGTCGAGATAGGAAACAGAGGCCAGGTACAGGGCCCCATAAGGGCTGATGAAATAGTAGTTGGAAGGAACGCAGAAGTAGAGAATCTCTATGGAAAGAGCATTGTCCTGAGAAGTGGAGCAACCGCGAACAACATCTACGGTGGAAGCGTGGTAATAGAATCCCATTGCCGCATAGACGGTGAGGTCCAGTATACTAATGAGTTAAGGCAGGGCGATCAGGTCTCGTTTGCTCAAACTCCAAAGAGAGTAGACACGTTACCAGTTTGAAGTGCCGCAAACATCAAGGTTTCTTTGGAACCGCTAAATCAGATATGTCCACACTGTGTTCGTATATCTGCCTCAGGAAAGAAGCTATTGCAAGAACCTGAGGAACAAAGTCCAGTGACTGAGATTGAGCTAATCCTTCGATACTGGCAAACTCCTTTTCAATCTTCGCCCGCATACTTCGAACCTTCTCTGCCAACTCAATGTCACCCGTCAGAAAGGCGTTCAAAGCCTTGTCGTGACCATCAAAGCAGATTGACTGAAAACTCGTGAAAAGTTTCCCAAGACCTTTATCGGGTTTTGCGCCTGCTAGCTCTACAGTCTTCGTCGCCGCGCGAACGCAATCGTCTCCAATGGCTTCCACAAGACTCGCGGCCAAACGGTAGTCGAGGCATTCAATAGGGCTGACACCCAACGTCTCGCTCAGGGTCGGGTTCTGGATTATCGTGCGCAAAATTCGGACCAACAGGAAATACAGTCTGTTTCCCTCATCATCACGTGCCATAACACTTTTTGCCAATTGCACATCACCCTCAACAAAGGCGTTAACCACATCTCGATGCATTCCCGCCGCGATCGAATATCCTCGGCGAAGAATCTTCTCAGGCGGAAACCCAGAGGGCTCAAGCAAACATTGGAGAACAATGCCCGAATGATCCTCTTCAACAATTTCCAATCCGACCAAGTGGCGTACTGTGTTCTTGACGGCGTCTCGAACATCGAACCCGATTCTATCTTTGCCCTCCACTCGTATTACGTCGAAACCGAGAAGATATTTAGCGATGATCTCACGCCCCAAGTCAGGACCAGGTTCCAAGGCAACCGTTTTAGGTGACGGCTCAGCGCCGAACTTCGCGTCGACCAAAAGCTTCCCGTCGGCTGTTTCGCTCAAACCTACAACTGCGCCTCTCTGCAAACCATTCCGTTCAGCCCAAGGTTTTGGCAAACAAACAAAAAACGTGCCCCCAGGAGTACGCTGCACCTTTCGTAATTCACTCATTTCTTCACAACACCCAGGATACGCTACTCGTTACAGAAATATTAAAACATCTCAAAAACCCGCCTTCCAGTACCACCCTCCACACTGACCCCAACAGGCGGTAGACAGACCACGCAAACAAAACGGGTTAATAGTAGAAAAAGGAATACAGAAGAAAGGAAACGTATCCGACCAGTACTTTGCTGTTTAAGGAAGGGCGAGAAGGGGGAACCTGCAAACATGAGTGAAGTTGAGAAGCTTCAGAAGGCCGTGGAACTCACTATTGCTGCAGGTTACCAACTAGACAAGGACGCGTTTGAATTCCTAAGCTTGATAGCGACAACGGAGGACCCTACCGTAGTCGTAGCCAATGCAATCCGTCAGATGGAAAGCATCCAGGAAAAACCATTTTTCATCCACAGGCACCTTCTTGAAGAACTCTTGAAATCACCGGAATCGACCAAGGAAATCGTCGACCAACAGCTACAGCCTCGCTTCGAAGAGCCAATCAAAAAGCAGCCTACAGAGATAACCGAAGCAAAGATGCCTTTTCATCCCTACGCCAAGGAGATCGACTCCAACATAAAAGTAATTGAAGATCCCGGCTCGAAGATAAGCTCAAGCGGCACAATACAGGACTATCTAGGCTACTTCCAAGACAGGTTCAAGCAGCTTGAGAAACTGCTGAGGCAACGAATGGATGTCAAGAGCGCCGCGTCAGTTATGGACGCTGTGAAAGCCCCACCGAATACAAGGCTCAAGGTAATAGGCATGATCACTGAGAAGAGAGAATCTAAACAGAAGACATTTTTGACCGTCGAAGACTTGAAGGCAAGCACCGCAGTGCTTGTGCCACAAAACGCTTCCCTTGACCTTCAGCGGAAAACGCGGATGCTCCTCCTCGATCAAGTAATTTGTGTCAGTGTTCTTAAGACAAGAAGCAATTTGCTGATCGCCG
>Ga0315279_10002298_pt1 | contig 29107 bp, 21 predicted proteins | sample YL17G06_20_MG_FD_203694 | JGI IMG/M metagenome (GOLD analysis project Ga0315279, IMG submission 203694) | Sediment microbial communities from Yellowstone Lake, YNP, Wyoming, USA - YL17G06_20 | ecosystem: Environmental > Aquatic > Freshwater > Lake > Sediment | place: USA: Wyoming | collected... | reverse complement strand
AATATGGATTAATCTTGAGAGAAGACCGGCCTGCCAAATCACTCAGGATATCGAGAGAAGTTGTTTTGCAATAGCTAAATTACGGAAGCAGAATTTAATTTGTTGATACTTGGCGAAAATCGCTGTTTAAAGGTAATTGTGAATTTAATAAATAGGAAAAACTGAAGGAAGTCATTCAAACATATAACTCGACATCAGCTGTCCAATAAATCAATTGTACCGACGGCTGGGTTGAACGCGCACGCTTCGGCACGTTTCTGCACGGTGCGAGCTAAAGGGTGGTTCGGAAAAATGTCAGAATCAGAATCAGGATAGCCAGGATGAAAGGATGATCGGGATGAGTTCAACCATCGCGCTCTTTGAGGACTACCAAATCCGTCGTGTTTATGACGAGAAGACGGATATGTGGTATTTCTCAGTAGTTGACATCTTGCAAGTGTTGATTCAACAGCCGGATTACCAGGCAGCACGTAATTACTGGAAAGTACTAAAGAATCGACTTGGCAAAGAAGGTAGTGAGTCGGTTACAAAATGTAACCGACTGAAATTGCTTGCTGCTGATGGGAAGAGCTACTTGACTGATGTAGCAAACCCAGAAACGCTACTTCGTCTTATTCAATCTGTTCCAAGCCCCAAAGCGGAACCTGTGAAATTGTGGCTTGCCAAGGTCGGCTACGAACGAATGCAAGACATGGCAGATCCGGCAAGGTCAGTTGATCGTGCGCGAGACTACTGGCAACAACACGGCAGAAGTGAAAAGTGGATCCAGCAGCGGATGATGGGTCAGGAAACAAGAAACAAGTTGACTGACTACTGGAAGAATCACGCGATCAAGGATGAACAGGAGTATGCGATTCTGACGAACATCATCCATCAGGAGTGGTCGGGCCTTTCTGTGAAGGCACACAAGGATATCAAGGGGATCAAGACGCAGAACCTTCGCGATCACATGAGTGAGGGTGAACTGATCTTCACAGCCTTGGCTGAACTCTCTACTCGTCAGTTTGCAGAGAGTGTGGACGCAACCGGAATGACAGAGAACGCTCTTGCAGGTAAGAAGGGCGGAGGGATCGCGAAAAGAGCTCGCGAAGAACTGGAAGACAAGACCGGCAGGAAGATCATTACTGCTGAAAACTTTCTGCCTCCCGCAAAGAATCCTAAGTTGCTGCGGGGCAAGTAGAAGAACGGCGATGTCTGTCAGATTGATCTCAGATCAAATATGGTCCAATAAGGAGGGTTAAAAGAAGAAAAATGCACGTCCAATAAGGCAATTGTGCCGACGTTTGGGTGGAACGCGCAGAGCAGCGCGAGCTTATTGGTAGTTGTAAACAAAACACGCGCTGCACAAGAAGCACGCCACAGTCACTCCTCGGCATGTCAGCGCCGCTCCGGCGCAATAAGCGCGCCTCCCGCCCCATCCTCACCCACAAGCAGATACACCAGACCGCTTGCGCCTGTAAAGGGCAGTGTGATCCTGGCCGATGCTCCGGCCTGCTCCCCGATGTGCCAGGCGGCCGCGGTCCTGCCTTCTATGTCAATCAAGCGAACGTCGGTGGTCTTTCCGTCAATACCAACGCTGACGCCTCCTGCGACACGCCGCGCACGCATGCGGAGAATCCGCTCATTGCCTCGAAATGGCAAAGCATTTGAAGAAGCAAGCGAAAACCTCTTGAGGAACGCCCAGACCTCCTCGCTGGCATTGATATCCGCGGCAGAACCAAGCCCGCCGGGCCATACATGACCGCCGCCTTCAACGGTCAGCAGGACCACTTCGCTGTTCCCGTCGCAAGGACTATAAAGCTCCTTCTTCACCGTGGAATTCGCATTTGACGCCGGATACGGGTCCGTTACCTGGGCGGTCTGGGGACAGCCATTGCGCTGCACCCACCCACTAATGGTTGTGGCAACGCCGCTGTATTTCACCGTGCTGTCCGCGGTGCCATGGATCTGCAACACCGGGACCGGCCGACCGGGATTGCAGAATGAGTTCAAGGCATTGAGACCGGCAACCGGCGCGATTGCCGCTATTTTATCGGACAATTGACAACCGAGTTTGTGGCTCATGTATCCGCCCATGGACATGCCCGTTGCGTACACACGATTGCGGTCGATGGAATAATACGCGGCGATCGTGTCGATAAGCGCGGAAATGAAATCAAGGTCCGTGCTGCCCGCCAGGTCCCAGGAGTTGTTGATCGCATTGGGATAGACCACGATGCACTTTTCTCTATCGGCAATGGCATTAAACTGCGTATACAGGAGCTGCTGCGACGCATTTGACCCCAGCCCGTGCATGTTGATAACCAGGGGCGGATTGGACGCGCCCGAAGGGACATAAAGAATGTAATCCCGCGTCTGGCCGCCGATCTGAAAACTGCCGGTGGTCTGCAGGGCATTCGCGGTCATGACAAGCACGAGTATCGACACTGCCGCCATTGCATGATTAGATTTCATGGATGCTTCCTTTTTCAGGGATTCCGGATGCCATGGGAAGACCTTATAACGAATATAAATCCCATCCCATGCGAAAACCGCCTTGATCCTGGACGCGCGCAACGTAAATTGGAATCATCGGGGTTTTCCGCTTTTCCATCATACGCCGCGCCCCATTCTCCGGGAGGGTCTCATGCGAATGCCCGCCGGCATTCTGGTTCTGTCTGCCTGCGTCTGCGCGCAGGACCTGCTTATCAACGGCGATTTTGAGGCGGCCCTGACCGGCTGGTCATCATGGTCGCGCGCGGCGGGGGCCATCAGCGCGCAGGCGACAGCGTCGCCGGTGCATGGCGGATCGGGGGCCGTGCATATCGTCCATCAGGGCACGCAGGACTGGGCGCTGCAGCAGCAATCCACGCTTTCCGTCAAAACCGGTTCGTATTATGAGTACAGCGCATGGGTAAAGCGCAACAGCGCCAAAGGCGAAGCGCAGATATCGGTCGTTCTCTATACCGCGGGCGATACCGCACTCGACTGGTCGTACGGCGCGCGCGAATTTTCCGACACCTCCGCAACATGGGTCAGGTACATCGCGCGGTTCGTGGCGCCCGACCGGGCAGCGAAAATGCGCGCGCGGATCATCGGCAGCGATACGTGCGACATCGTGGTGGACGACGCGGCGCTTTACCTGCGCGACACGCTTGCGGCCGGTCAGGCGCGCGTCTATGCGCTGGATAACGGTACCATCGCCGGTTTAATCGCCGTGCCGTCCTTTGCATTGACAGTAAGGGACAAGGCGTCCGGCCATCAGGTGACGACCGCCGGCAAATACGATTTTCGCGTGATGGGCGTGGATTCCAACGCGGGCGTCTTCACCTTTCATTGCGTCTATCTCCCGGACTCGATGCGAATGGACGTTCGCTGCCTCCTGCAGCCGCATGAGCTCGAGGTGACGCTTGCCGGCGACTCGACGGCCGCCATGACGCAGGAGCTGGCCTTCCCCGGCGTCATCCCCGCGGACACCGCCGATTATCTGCTCATCCCCCGCGCCACCGGCATGCTCTGGCCGGCAAACGTTCGCTATCCCCTGTGGAATTACACCATGTGGGCGTGGAAATCCACCATGTCGTTCGTCGGTGTCACCAATTTGTCAAGCGGCAGGGGCTATCTGCTGATCTCGCAGGGGCCGTGGGACACGCGCGCGGATTTCAGTGTTCCCGCCGGACCGGCCGGCAGTGCGCCGCAACTGGTGCATGTTCCGCAAAAGCACATCTTCGGCAAGCCGCGCACCTTTACAATCGCGGTCACCGGCAGTGGCGGCTACGTGGGTCTTTGCCAGATTTACCGCGAAAACGCCGCGCGCCGCGGCCTGGTCCGTACCTTTACCGATAAGATCAGCGCCAATGCCAATGTGGAAAAACTGATGGGCGCCGTGGATTTCTGGATCATGGATTGGAGCATGCTGCGCAACAACGCCCTGGACACGCTGCGAAGATTCGGGATCGACCGCGCCATCATCAGCTTCTGGGCCAATGATACGGCCGCCACCAAACGCATCAACGCGGCCGGGTATCTCTCAAGCCGCTATGATATTTATACCGACGTATGGCCGCCCAACCAGTTTCCCACCGAGGGGTATCGCCGCGAAGGCTACCCGCAGGACATCATCGTAAAGGAAAGCGGCGGGCTGCAGGAGGGCTGGCTTGCGTATGTAAACGGGACCACGCCGTTCCAGGGATACGTGGCCTGCTCGGCCACCCATCCCGCGTATGCCGGCACCCACACCCGGGCCGAACTCGATACTAATCCTTTCAATTGCCGGTTCGTGGACGTTGAAACCGCGGCGTCGCTCTACGAATGCTTTTCAACGGTGCATCCTGTCAATCGGTACGAAGACGCGCAATGGCGCTGCCGGCTGCTCGACCGCATCAAGAACGAATACCGGCTGGTGACCGGGTCCGAAGAGGCGCGCGACTTTACCTTTCCGTCGGACGATTTCGGCGAAGGCGCCATGACCATGCAGCCCGTCGCCAACGCCGGCTACGACTGGCAGACCCCGGTGGACGCGCCGGACTCCGACTTTGTCAAATACAACGACCCGGCGCTGCGCGTGCCCCTGCACGGGCTGGTGTACCACGACGTACACGTTCCCACCTGGTATACGGGCGACGGCATGTCCAAAACGCCAGGCTGGTGGGACGTCAAGGAACTCATGAACTGCCTCTACGGCAGCATGCCGCTTTTCATGCCGCCGGACAAGGCATACTGGGACCAGCACCTGGTGCGCTTTCTCGTGACCTACCATACGGCCTGCGCCCTGTTCCGCGCAGCGGGAAAATCGCCAATGACAAGCCATCAATTCCTGAGCGCCGACCGCCTGTCGCAGAAAACGGCGTTCGCGAACGGCTGGCAGGTGATCGCCAATTTCGCCGCAACGGCCCGCACCATTGACGGCCGCGCCATGGCGCCGCACGGCCTGTATGCCTCCGACGGGACCTCGGAGGTTATGCGCACCGGAGGCAGTGGCGCCATGCATACTCAATCGTTTACGCCGGGAAAACTGTTCGTTGCCGCGGACACCGGCGAAACGGAATATCGCGGCCTTCGATCGCGCGGCGCAGCGTATTGTGAAAAGTCCGATACCGCGCTGCAGCTTGCGTTCTGCGGTGTGCAGACAATCGTTGCCTTCAATCCCGGCCTGCTTCCCTGGCGGCTTTCAAACCCCGCGGTTCGTATTGACGGAAAGAACACGCTGGTGACTCCAACGGCACTCGCCGGCGGCTGGCTGCGCATTGACAAAAGCGGCAGCGACCGCTTTTACCGGATCACCGGCGCTTTCGCGCAGGCGGGACCGACCATAGGGCGGATGCCGCGCGAAAGCATCCGGATTTCGCGATTTCGCGATGGCCTTGCCGTGCGCTTGCCGGCGTCGGCAAAACCGGGAGCGACCGTACAGCTGATTTCTCCGGACGGCCGGGTTGTGGCGCAGGCGCAGGGAGATTGCCGGTTCCCCGGCATCCGCCCCGGCATCTATGCGGTTCGCATCGTGTCGTCTGCCGGTAGTATCGTGAGCATGGTGCCTGCGGTCATACTGCCCTGACCGTCACCCTTCCGCGCCTCTCCCAATTATGGGAAAGAGGTAGGGGGTGATGTCCCTTTACCCATCCCGGACGCTATGATATACTCTCAATTGCGCACCGCCGCATGTATTCCCGGCATTTCAATCCAGGAAAAGCGGGACCAGTATGCTCCCCAGCGACCGGCTTATCATCAAATCGCACGGCGACACCGAGATCGCGCGGCTGCCCGGCGTGGTCGTCATGCCCGACGGCACCAAGCCCATGCCCCTGGGTTCGGGCAACATCACCTCCATGCTCTCCAGCGGCGGCACGGCTATCATCTATGAAATCTGGAACCCGGAACTCGAGGTAACGCGCGCCGTCAAGCTTTTGCACCCCGATCATTCGGCCGAATCCGAAGACCGGTTCCAGACGGAAATCAAAATATCCGCCAAGCTCCATCATCCCAATATCGTTGAAATTTACTCGGTGGGAAAATGGAACAATCTGCCCTTTATCGAAATGGAACGCATCCAGGGACAGACGCTCGAAGACCTGATCAAGGAGCGCGGCGCCCTTCCTGTAAACGTCTGCACAGCCATCGGCATCATGGTCGGGCGTGCGCTTAATTATTCCCATAATCAGAAATATGTGATTCGCGGCAAGGAGTATCACGGCATCATCCACCGCGATCTTAAGCCGAGCAATATCATGATCTCGAATGACGGTACGGTCAAGCTCATGGATTTCGGCATTGCCAAGCCGCTGAACGCCAGTTCGCGGACCATGGAAGGCGTGGTCATGGGCACCATGCAGTACCTGTCGCCCGAACAGCTCAACCAGGGCGAAGTCGACGTACGTTCCGATATCTATTCGCTGGGAACGGTATTGTACGAAGCGTTGACAGGGGCCAAGGCCTTTCCCGAACAGAACCTGGCCAGGCTGGTCACCGATACGCTGGCCAGCAACTATGTGCCTCTTGACGCATATACTATTAAAATTCCAGGGAAGCTGCGAAAGCTCATCCACCGATGCATGCTGCACGACAAGGACAAGCGCATGCAGAACGCCCTTGCCTTTCTCCGCGCGCTGGGCGCGATCCACAAACAGATCGCCGATGCTTCGCCGGAACAAATTACCCGCGCCTTCATGGCGCCGGGCGCGTACTCGGGAAAAAAGACCACCGTGCTCGCTCGCAGGCAGGGCTATAATCCCCTGCCGCTCGTGGCCTGGACGGTCACCGCGGCCATTGCGGCGCTGGCCATTGCCTTTCTGGTAATCTCCCGCGATTACATCCATACGCGGATCGTAAAGTGGTATGCGCTGATACGGACGCCGGAATCGCCGCCGGCAGTATCATCCCCGGCAACGCAAGCCCCGGCCGCAACCGCGGCGAATGCGGAAAAGCGGAAAGCCGACGAGGTGGTCGCCGCTCTTTCGGCGCCGCAATCAGCTGCCGCAAGCACGGAGCCGGTGAACCACCAGAAACCGATTCCGCAATCCCGTGCGCGCATGACGCCTGCATCTGCGGCGGAAAACGCCGCGCCGCCGCCATCACCGGCCCTTGCGCTCAGGGACAACCTGATGCGCGAATACCACACCGGAGATCTTCTCTCGATCCTTGCCGGCGAGACCGAGGCTGGGCGTTTTCAGAACGGTCTGATGCTCCTGCCGGCTATGCCGAAAAGCCTGGGTGATCAGACCGGAGCGCTGCTCTATCAGATGCGCTGCTATAAAGGACTGAACGACCGCAAGGGCCTTCTTGATTTTCTGGCAACGCATACTGTCAATGACGGCGAATTTTATCTCGAGCGGGCGCGCGTGGCCCTGCGCCAGCAGGATTTCGAGAAAACCGCGGCGTTGATCGAACGTGCCTACACACTGCCGGCCGCGCTCATGGACCAGACGATGTTCCGCCGGGAGCTATTATTTCTGGACGCCCAATGCAAATCCGGGCGGTTTGATGCGGCGCCCATTCCCGACAATAAAAAAGCCGCCATGGAAGCCTGGTTCAACGTGAAGACGATGTTCAAGGCCACGCCGGGTCATGAATATTTCAAAATGGCAGACGCCGAAATCCGGCGGATCGACCAGACGCAGTAGCCGGGTCACCCCCATGCAATCGGGAAACAGACGGATCATGCATCGAGCGCTGCGCCCATGCGTCTGGCTGCTGGCGGCTGCCTGTGCTGCAACCATCGGCGCGGCGCCGGCCGGGAAAACCGCCGGACCCGCCCAAAAGGCCGTTCCGAAAACCGCGAAAGCGCCCGCGCCCAAACCGGCCGCCGACACTGCCGCCCCCGCGATCGAACTGGCCGGCAATCTTCCCGGCGTGGTCTTCGCGCGCCGGCAACCCTACCGCGTCGTTGCCGATATCTACGTGCCGTCCGGCAAGCGCGTGAACATCGAGGCCGGCACGGTCTTTCTTTTCAGGAACTTCACGGGCCTGCAGGTGGAAGGCGTGCTGGCGGTCAACGGCACAAAAGAAAATCCGGTGGTGTTTACATCAGAGAACGACACGGACTACAACCACTCAGCCGCGGGCGCCGCGGCCTATGACTGGAACGGCATCACCATCCTCGAATCGGGCATCGGCGCCGTCATCAATTTCGGCGCCGTGCTCTATTCGGTGTTCGGCGTCAATGCCATGACGAAATATGTCAAGCTCAACGACTGCCTGTTCCTGCACAACGGCCGCGGGAACCTGGCCATCGAAGGACAGGAACAGAAGGTGACGGACCAGCCGTTTACTTATGCGTACGTTGTCAACGATTCCACGCGCGCATCGGTCCCGCCCGAACTGCTGCGGGACCCCAAAGCGTCGCTGCGCAATCTGGCTCGCTATTCCGGGCTCACGGTGTTCGCCGGCGGCGCGGTACTGGGCGTCTGGTACTCCACCCGCCTTTCGGAATCGGCCGCAAGATTCAGGGACCTTCGCGGCGGCGATCCTTATATGCTGGCAGGCCATACGTCAGCCGATTGGAACGCGGCCAGAAAGCAGCGCAACCGCGATGCGGCGGTGATGACCGTGGGCTACCTGCTGAGCGCTCTGGGCGCTGCCGGGTTCGGGATTGCGTTTACCTTCTGATTATGGGCGATAAATCGGGAATAATGCAAAACCTTCGAAAAAGAAAAATGCGGATATGCACAGCAGCGCTCGCGACGGCGCTGCTGTTCTGCGGCCGCGAATACAATCCCTTTGCCAATGCCGCCAATGCCGGCCTTTTCACCATACGCCAGAGCCTGCATGCCGGCGATACGGTCGATGTGTTTACCACCGAGACCCTGTCGGTTATCGTGACGGTCAAGGAACTCGTGGCGGGATTTTCGGTGCGCTGCAAAGGCAACCGGCTCTGGCCGTCCGCTGACTCCGCCATCGCCGCATCCGCATTCAGCAGCGAGCCGTTCCTTTTCTGCTTTTCATTCCCCGATACGGGGCTGCATGCCATCATCACCACGGTCCATCGGACAAACGGCGACTCATCCGCCGATACCATGGAATTTTTCGTGCGGTCGCCATTGCGCCAGGATCCGGTCACCGGTTGGTTCGGCGATCCGGTTCTTTTGCGCACGAATCCCGTGGGTGACCGCGATGTAGATTATTTCTGGTCATTCGGCGCCGGTACCGTGATCTCGTCGCGTGCATGCAGCACGAGCGCCGCCATTTCCGTTGCTTCGGCGGCGGGCATCGGCCGGCTCTGGGTATCGGACGGCCTTCATGCCTCTCCGGCGCAGACGTTCTTCTTCTCCCTCGGCGATACGACGCCTCCCTCCATCAGTTGCCAGAACAGCCAGACCAGCGCCGGCGACACCGTCTTTACTGCCGATACCGATTTTGCGTTCATGGTGCGCATCACCGACCGCGGCGATCTGCGGGTCGACACCGCATCCATCAATGGCGGGCCATTCGACCGCGTGGATAATAATCTTTATTCCAAGCTCTTTACCCGCTGCGATCAGCATACGGCCGCCAATCCGCTCATCGCCGACGTCTATGCCATGGACAATTTCCGCTTCCAGAACGAAACCGTGCGCCGGTTTTTCATTATCTTCTCGCCGCTGGCCGCGGCTTCTTCACGCGTGCGGCTTCTGGCGCAATCCCCCGCCGCTTCGCGCATCGTTTCGTCCGACAGCACCTTCACGATCTTCGGCACTGTCGAAAACCGCCAGAGCGATACGCCGGCGGCGGAGCTTTCCTGCAGTGTCAATGGCGCCATCGACCCGGGGACCATCACGGTTCGCGAACGCATGGGCGCGTGGCAATGGGTTTTGCATCTGGCATTGGGCGACAACGCGGTGGTGGTCCGGGCGCGTGACCGCGCATCGGGCGATTCGCTGGCCGCTTTGCCGTTTGTCATCGTCTACGATCCCGCTGCCGTGGATTCCCTGCCGCCGGCGATCGACCGCGTCCTTGCCGACGGCAAGCCGGCGGCGAATTATATCACCGACAAAGCGACGGTCATGATAAGCGCCCGGTGCGTTGACGCGGGGTCCGGCCTTGCGCTGGTGCGCATGAACGACTCCGCGATCGTGCCCGGCGATACGGCCGCGGTCTTTTTTGCGCCGCTTGCGCTGGTGCACGCGGCCGGCGGCAATGAAATGAAGGTTTACGCGCGCGACCGCTCCGGCAATAACACCACCGTCACGGTCGTCGTATACCGCAACCGGTTGCCGGTGATCTATGGCGCCGCTTCATCGGCATTCATCTACGAAGATTCGCTCTACCGCGACACCATATCCGCCGTGGACCCCGACGGCGACCGGGTATCATTTGAAAAGTACAGCGGGCCCGCGGGATTGTCCATCACCGCCGACGGCATCATCGCCTGGCGCCCGGATTCGTCCGCGCGCGGCAAAAACGCGGTCTCCATCCGCGTATGGGACGGCTACCAACCATCATTTGTCAATTTCAGCCTGTATGTCCACGACGCTTCGGGCCCGCCCTTGCCGGTGCGGCTTGTCACGCGCGAAAACGCGTTCCCGGCATTCATGCGCGCGGGGACGGACTCGCTGCGCCTGATGCTGCGCACCGAGCACGGTATCGCCCCGTTTTTCTTTACCGCGCGGGTTCTCGAAACCCACCAGGCGATTCTTTCCGCATCGCGCGACAGCGTGGTCCGCTTTGCGCCCGACAGCGCGGACACCGGCCTGCACCACTTTATCGTTTTTGCCAGGGACGCCTTTGCGGGCGATACGATCTGGCCGCAGATCACCGTGCTGCCGCCCAACCACCCGTGCCGCCTCCAGGTCGTGTACGCGAGCGACACGCTGGCCGGCGGCATTCTTGATCTCAATAGCCTCGCGCATATGGACACTCTCCGGTTTTTCATCAACGATCCCGATGATCCGACATTCGAGCGCCATACGGTGCAGATCATGCAGGCGCGCGCGAAAAGCATGAGCGTGATTGACTCAGCGGCAGCGGACTCTTTTTCCATCGCAGTGGACCCGACGGCCTTCAACGGCTATGACACCATAACCGTTGGGGTGCATGACCGCGCCGGCGCCGCCGACACGGTCCGGATGATCATCTATTACGGCGCACCGCCGGACACCGCGCACCTCGTTGCGCCTCTCATGGACGCCACCACCCATGGGGCATCGGTAACGCTGGATTGGACCGGCAGCGATCCGGACGGCGACGCACTCACGTATGATGTCTATACCGGCGCCGCCGCGGACCAGTTGACAAAAGCAGCAACGATCACGCAATCGCAATATGCACTGACCGGCGTTCAATACCGGACCTGGTACTGGCGCGTGGATGCAAAAGACTGGAAATCGACCGCGCAGGGGAATGTGTGGCGGTTTATCGCCGCGCCATAAGAAAAGATGTAGCCACGAATCTTCACGAATAATCACGAATCGGATTTTCGTGGAATCAAGCCGGATTTCATTATTCGTGCTTATTCGTGCCAATTCGTGGCTAACACAGCTTTCCTCTTCCCAATACCCTCCTGCATAATCGTATTTTTTATTCCATGATGCCGATATTATCGCCTATCCATATTGAAATTCCCGATTGGCTCGTGCCGCCGGTCGATTCCGGACCTTCTGCCATGCCGGACATTGCCGATCGTATGCATTTTGTCATCCGTCTTTCGCGCCAAAACATAGAGCACCGCACCGGCGGGCCGTTTGCCGCGGCGATTTTCGAACGCGGATCCGGCCGGCTTATTGCACCAGGCGTCAACCTCGTTACTTCCTCCAATCTGTCAATCGCCCATGCGGAAATCATGGCCATCACGCTGGCGCAGCAGGCGATGGGAACGCGGGACCTTTCCGCCTGCGAGCTTGTTACGAGCTGCGAGCCCTGCGCCATGTGCTTCGGCGCCGTGCCCTGGTGCGGTGTGACGCGGCTGGTCTGCGGCGCGCGGTCGGAGGATGCAGCGCGCGCCGGCTTTGACGAAGGGGAAAAAGCATCCGACTGGGCCGGCGCGCTTGCCCGGCGCGGCATCGAGGTCGTGCGCGACGTGTGCCGCGCAGAAGCCGCGGCCGTGCTGGCCGACTACACCGCGCAGGGCGGAGAAATGTATAATGGCGGGAATGGCCAGGAAATACGTAACCACAGATGAAAGACAAGATGGGCACAGATAACCGGAAAACCGAACCATGAAAGTCCACGACATCAAACGCCTGGTTTCAAGCGGCGCCTTCATCGAAGGCATCTACAACTATTGCGACCGCTGGTGCGAACGGTGCGGCTTCACCTCCCGCTGCCTCAATTTTGCCATGGGAGAGGAAATGGACAGAGGTAAAAAGCCCGGCCCACATGACGCCAAGAACCGGGAGTATTGGGACTCGCTCAATGAGGTCTTTGAACTCACCATGGAAATGCTGCACGATTGCGCGAAAGAAGCGGGCGTGGACCTTGACGCAATGGCCGACGACCCCGCCATCGCCGGAGAGGTCCGCGCCACGGACCGCAAGGCCAAAAACAACGCCGCCGCCAAGGCCGCCAATGCCTATGCGAAAATTGTCAATGCGTGGTTCAAGGAGCATATGCCGCGGCTCGAACGCAAACGCAGCAATGTTGCGCTCCTGGAGGAACTTGAAATCGACTCGGCGCAACAGCAGCGGGAGCTGTCGAAGGTCATTGACGCTGTGGAAGTCATACGATGGTACCAATACCAGATATACGTCAAGATTGTACGCGCCTGTACCTCATTATCGCCCATGTCCGAAGAACCGGATGAATATCCCAAAGATTCCGACGGCTCGGCAAAAGTTGCACTCATCGGCATCGACCGCTCCATCGGCGCATGGGGTATCATCCGAAAAGAGGCGCCGGAACAGGCGGATGAGGTCCTGGACATCCTGCTCCACCTGGACAGGCTGCGCAGAAGGATAGAAAAAAAATTCCCCGATGCGCGTGGGTTTATAAGGCCGGGATTTGATGCATAGCGCGGCATACCCGGTGCCGCGCTTATGCGGACGCATGCTTCCGATCTCAATTACTGCATGAGCGTTCCATTGATTCCTTGTCCTCATTCACCCGCGCTTCATCCTTGAATGACCGGTCTAGCCGGATCGGTTCGTTCTCGGGAACCCCCGGATCGATCAACCAGATTTTTTCCGGATTGTCCAGCCGATCTTCTATGGCCTGCGGCTCATAGATGAACGTTTTGCTGACAGAACGAAGAAGCATATTCTCGATCCATCCCGTCCTGCCGTTTTCATCCCGCACCTTCGTCTTTTCGGACGTGCGCTCAAGGACCGCAAGCGCGCTGCCCTCATTGAGCACAAACGCCGGCTTCTCATACACCTGCCGGATTTGGTGCGCATACACGGGAACATCGTTCCCGATTGGAACGACATACCGGCTTTTCTGCTGCGCGGATAGCGGAACGGCAAGCAGCAATAGCAATGCCAGGTTGTGAATGCAGCGGATCATACATACCTCCTTGCAAAGGTGAATTGCGTTTTCGGATTTTCCCGCCGCCGGCAAAGTCCCGGGTATTTGCGACCGGCAGGATATCGATATGCTTTCCCAACTTACCTGACCGCCGACACCGGCGGCAGCTTTTCATCCGGATAATCTCTGAGATGCATCCTGAAAAACCGGTTGTTTGCCGAATCCACGCCCTGATGCACCAGGCACCATCCTGCCCAATACAGCGCATCGGCGCGATGCCTGCTTTGCGGAAACGCCTCCTGAAACATATCATAATACCGCATCGCCTGCGCATAATCCTGAACGCGCGTTCGCAGAAGATCGGCCAGCGAAATCATGATCTCCTCCGCGTTGGCAGAGGAACCGAACCTTGTTACGTATTCCCGCATGAGGTCGATGACCTCCCGTTTGTCGGCCGCCATATCGATGCACCGGTACATGGCGGATTCGGCCCAAATGCCGCTGGGGAATGAAGCCAGATAGTCCTTGAATGTCGCACGCGCGCGCGCCCGATCGCCTGATGCTTCATATAACCGGCCTATGCGATACAGCGCGTTTTCATACAAGTCCATTGAGTCAATGGATATCCGTTTATAATCGGCAATTGCCGCGTCGATGCTGTCCGCTGCTTCCAGAAACTGGCCGCGCACGAATAGCAGGCGATCGCTGCGGCGCGAATGCGGGTTCTGCTCGATGAACCCTTCAGCGGCGGCGGCAGCACCAGGATCGCCGGTGATCAGATCGATTTCGATACGCCGGAGAACACGGTCCAGCGAGTCGGCGTCGGGCAAAAGGGCCGGTGCGGCCGCCGGGTCCGCAATCGCCGCTGCGGGCGCAGAAAGAAAGCCATGCAGCGCTATCCGCAGACTGTCAAGCTGCGCGTGCTCAGGTGAAGCCGCGCTCATGAGGGTGTCCCGGCCGACAGCCGCCTCGGCGCCTGCTGCAAGGCAAAGCGTGCGCGCGGCGATACGCCGGTTCTCAATACGCACCGATCCTTCGAGCACCTTCACGCGCGTATACGCCGAATCCACGGAAACGGCGAAGACGGTGCCGGTGACCAGGACAACGGCATTCGGCGTTTCCACATCGAACCGGGTGAACCGTCCTTTCTGCACGTCAAAAAGCGCGGTGCCCCGATTGAGTTGAACGCGCACCCTGGCCGTCGATTTTTCACGCACAGCCATCAGCGCTTGGCTATCCGCGCAGTAGCCCGTGCGCGCGTCAATCGCCGCATATCGCGGAGCATGCAGCCGCAGGGGAGAAAAAGCCGGGATGGCCGGTGCGGTCGGCGATGCGGACGCAGCGACAGGCTGCGACAATATCCCCACATCGGCCGGCGCACGTTTTGAAACAAGCAGGCCGCCCAGAAAACCAGCAGCTACCGCAACGACAATTCCGGCGGCCAGCGCATACCGATACGGAATTGGAAACCGGAAAATCCGCGCCTGCCTGCCGGCTTGCGAAAGTATGCGCTCTGTGATGGAATGTATGCGGGATTCATCCATGACCAGCGCCTGTTGACTTGCAAGCCCGGCGATCATCCGCGCCCGGCAATCGCTGCAAGAGGCAAAATGCGCTTCCCATTCTTCACGACGGTCTCCGTTGAGATACCCGTTGATTTCAGCGTCAGTCATACACGCCATAAAGCGCTCCCGATGAATCAAGACTTCTCTGTTTTCGCAACCGCAACCTTCAATTTGTCAATCAACTTGGCCTTCTTCGAATACACCGTATTCACGCCAACCCCCAATATCCGCGCAATCGTTTCCGGCGGCGCCATATCTTCAAAGTAAAGCCGATACAGCAGGCGGTCGCGCGGAGAACACCCGGCCAGGCTGCGCTCCACGATCTCCCTGCGCTCATGCGATTCCGCCGCATCATCCTCTGCGAAAAGCGCACCATCCAGCTCATCGACCGGGACCGCAACATGCAGCGACCGTTGCCTGGCGCAATTTATGGCCAACCGCCGGGCAATGGTCATCAGATACGTCGCCGCGCATGATCGCGCCGGATCAAACCGCCGCAGCGCATCCAGATTATTGCGAAATAGCGCAACGCAAACCTCCTGAAATACGTCCTCCCGGTCTTCCGGCCTTGCGGCAGAGCAGCGGCACATGACCCAGCCGATCGTCTGCCGTATCACCGGAGCAAAACGAGCGAGAAACGCCCGCACCGCACCCCGGTCGTTCGGATGCCCGATACAGCGCCGGACCAGTTCAATATCGCTCTGGGGCGATGGGGCCATGATCAGGATTGCCTTTCATGATTATTATACAATCGAAATGCCGGAATCTACCCTGGGGGCCAATAAAAAAGGCGCCTCCTAAGAAGCGCCTTTCACGGTGGCTCATTGCTTTCTCTGCTTCAGTCTCGCTAGATTCGGGCAGCAGACCCTCCATCACGTTCATAATCGGTTTCTGCAATTGATGGGACCCTGGAGTGAAACGACATTGTATAATTCTGTTCGCCGGGCTCACAACGGTGTACTAAAAAAGTCCCGATTTCATGGTCTTTGGAGACCGCCTGTATGGCGTCAATTTCATTTTCGAAAACCCCAATGACCTTTTGGTCCTTAATGACAAGTATTTTCCCGTTATATTTTCTGACCAGTTCATCCTGGTGATTGACATAATATTGGAATTCTTTTTCAAGCATACTGGCTCCTTTGCACGCGGGAATACAGCTATCCTTGCTTCAGACCTTTTCCATCCACCCATGCCGGTCCGGCAGTTCTCCGTACTGTATCCCCTGCAGCGTGGTATAGAGTTTCGTCAGCGTTTCGCCGGCCTTGTCTTTTTTGCCGAACGTAAAGACCGTGCGGCCATAGGTGATCGAATAGACCGGTGTGATCACCGCCGCGGTGCCACAGGCGGCCACTTCGGCGAAGTGCGACAGTTCGGCAAGCGTGATGCGCCGCTTTTCCACCCGGTGACCCAGATCGCGCGCCAGTTGCTGCAGGCTCAGATTGGTGATGCTGGGCAGCACCGATAAGGAATCGGGCGTCACATACACGCCTTCTTTCGTGATGCCCAGGAAATTCGACGTGCCGAATTCATCCACGAATCGGCGTTCGCCGGAGTCAAGGTACAGGTCCACGCTGTAGCCCGCTTTTTTCGTTTCTATGCCGCCCAAAAGGCCCGCGGCGTAATTGCCCGCGACCTTCACGTTTCCCACCCCGCGCGGGGCCGCGCGGTCGAATTTGTCCTGCACCATGGCGCGTACGGGTATGAACCCGCCTTTGTAATAGGGTCCGGCGGGCGTCACCAGCACGATGAACAGGTAATCGTCCGCCGGCTGCAGCCCCACGCGCGGCGTAACGCCGATGAGCAGCGGGCGGATATACAGACTGGCGCCCGTGCCGAACGGCGGAACATAGTCGATGTTCTCGCGCACGCCTTTTTTTACGGCCTTTACAAAAAGGTCCACCGGCGGCGGCGTCATCACGATGCGGTGCGCCGTATCGACCATGCGCTGCGCGTTTGCCCGGGGGCGAAACACGGCAACGCCGCCCTTTTTCTGCGAAAATGCCTTGAGCCCTTCAAAACATGCCTGGCCGTAGTGCAGACAGGTGGCGCCGATGTGCAGGGAGATGTGGGGGTCGGTATGGGTTTTAAGCGCGCCCCATTTTCCGTTTTTGCATTCGGCGGTCAGATAGCACCGGGTCTTCCGGTATTCGAATCCCAGGTTTTTCCAGTCGAGGTTTGGCATAGTCGGGTCCTTGGCTGATAGAATGCTGCATAAAGACGGGACGGACGCTCAGCGTCCCCCCGCCCTGATCCGGTCTTTCATCAATTTATATCGCAGGCTGTCGACCAGGGCGATCCACGACGCCTCGATGATATTGGTCGACACGCCCACGGTGCCCCAGAAGTCTTTGCCGTCCGACGATTCGATGAGCACGCGAACCTTGGCGCCCGTGCCCTCCTTGCCGTCCATCACGCGGACCTTGAAGTCTTCGAGCTTGACACTGCGCAACGAGGGATAGAACTTGACCAGCGCCTTGCGCAGCGCGTTGTCCAGTGCGTTCACCGGGCCGTCGCCGTCGGCGGCCGTGTGCTCAAAGTCGCCGTTTTTGCGCACCTTGATGGTGGCTTCCGAAAAAAGCTCCCCGCTTTCGCGCTGTTCCTCGATCACGCGAAAGCCCTTGACGTCAAAGTTGTGCGTGAACATGCCCAGGGTCTCGCGCGCGACAAGTTCAAACGAGGCGTCGGCCGCCTCAAACTGGTAGCCCTGGTTTTCCAGTTCCAGGATGCGCGCGAGCACCGCGCGGACCGCCTGGTCTTTTTTGTCAAGTCCCGGACGGATGTTCGCCAGCTTTTCGAGGATCGTGCCGGCGCCGGAATGCCCGGACACCACAAAGCGCCGTTCGTTGCCCACGGCGCGGGGGGCGACGTGTTCAAAGGACCGGTGCACCTTGCGCACGGCGTCGGCATGCATGCCGGCCTTATGGGAAAAAGCCGCCTCGCCTACATACGGCTGCCGGATGTTGGGCGATATATTGGCGATTTCGTTTACAAAGAGCGACGCTTCGGTGAGCGCCGAAAGCTGCGCCTCCGATACCACGCGCACGCCCATTTTGAGCTGCAAACCGGGTATGATGGTGCAGAGATTAGCATTGCCGCATCGCTCGCCCAGACCGTTCATGGTCCCCTGCACCTGCACGGCGCCTTCCCGCACCGCCATAAAGGCGTTGGCTTCGGCGCACCCCGCGTCGTTGTGCGTGTGCACGCCGAGCGGCGCGGAGAGCCAGCCCTTGACCGCACGGAATATGGCGGCGAATTCGCTGGGCAGCATGCCGCCGTTGGTGTCGCACAGCACCAGGCAGGCCGCACCGCCGTCCTGCGCGGCTTTCAGGCACTTGACGGCATAGCCGGGGTTGGCCCGGTATCCGTCAAAAAAATGCTCGGCGTCAAAAAAGACTTCGTCCGCATACTTCTTCAAATACGCGACGGACTCGCCGATCATGTCAAGGTTTTCCGCCGGCGACGCCTTAAGGACCTCGTGCACGTGCAGGTCCCATGTTTTGCCGAAGATCGTGACGGCAGGCGTACCGCAGCGCACGAGTCCGGCAAGCTGCGGATCGCGGGCGCAGGAAACGCCTTTGCGGCGCGTGCTGCCGAACGCCACGAGTTTCGGCGCAAGGCGCAGCTTTTTCGCGCGGCTGAAAAAGGCGACGTCCACGGGATTGCCGGGCATGGGCCATCCGCCTTCGATATACCGGATACCCAGATCACCAAGGCGCTGGGCGATCTTGATCTTGTCGGCAAGCGAAAAACTGATCCCCAACGCCTGGCTGCCGTCACGCAGCGTGGTATCATACAGTTTGACCGATCGAGCTGTCATACATGCCTCAATGGGGTGATGGAGTATTGGAGTGATGGAGCAATGGAATGCAGGCTGATCGCAGTATGCATTTCCATTTCTCCATTACTCCAGCACTCCAATGCGCCTTTCTTCACTGCACCATTCCCGCCACCAGGTCGCCCACCTCGGTGGTGCCCATGCCCATTTTGCCGGCGGCCAGGTTCTTGATTTTCCCGCCGGTAAGGGCGGCCGTGACCGCGCGGTCGACGGCCTGCGCCGCCGCGCTTTCGCCCAGGGTGTCCAGCATCATGCCGCCGGCCGCGATGGCGGCAAGCGGGTTGATCACGTTTTTACCCGTGTACTTAGGCGCGCTGCCGCCCATGGGCTCGAACATGGAGACGCCCTCGGGATTGATATTGCCGCCCGCGGCAATGCCCAGGCCGCCCTGGATGATGGCCGCCAGGTCGGTGATGATGTCGCCGAACAGGTTTTCGGTCACGATCACGTCGTACCATTCGGGCTGTTTGACAAACCACATGGTGCAGGCGTCAACATGGTTGTAGTCCTGCCGGATGTCCGGGTAGTGCGCGTCGCCCATCTCCCTGTGCACGCGCACCCACAGGTCGCCGCAATGCGTGAGCACATTGCTCTTGTGCACCAGGGTCAGCATTTTTTTCCGGTTGCGGCGCCGCGTGTATTCGTAGGCGTACTTCATGCAGCGTTCCACCACGGGGCGGCCGTAGACCATCACCTGCGAGGCGATCTCCATGGCCGTGCCCTTCTGCACCACGCCGCCCACGCCGGTGTAGATGCCGCCGGTGTTTTCGCGCACCACCACAAAGTCTATGTCCGCGGGACCCTTGTCCTTGAGCGGGCAGTCTTCCGCGCGGTAAAGCTTGACAGGACGCAAATTGATGTACTGGTCCAGGGCAAACCGCGTCTTGAGCAGGATGCCCACTTCCAGGACGCCAGGCTTTACATCCGGATGACCGATGGCGCCCAGAAAAAGCGCATGCTGCTTCTTGAATTCTTCAATGGCGGAATCCGGGAGCGTTTCGCCGGTGCGCCGATAGCGTTCCCCGCCGAAATCATAGGTGGTATAGTTGAGTTTGAAGCCGTATTTCTTCGCCGCGACGTCGAGCGCCTTCACGCCTTCGCGCAACACTTCCGGGCCGGTCCCGTCGCCCGGCAGCAATCCCACATGGTAACTCTTCACAATCGTCCCTTTCCGTTGCTGGAATACTGTATTTCCCCGTCCCCCGTCTCCTGTTTTCCACCGATCACCGATGACCTGCATTCCACCGTTTACGGTTTACCGCTTACTTGCTTACTTGCATTCCACTTCCCCCCGACTTCCGTCTTCATGTCACGATCAGATCATCCCCGTCCTTGTCTTCCTCCGCCAGCATGTTCTCGAGTTCCTTCACGTCAATCTCCTCGTCCTTTTCCGCGGATCCGGCGGACGAAAGCCCTTCCACGTCCGGCATGCCCCCTTTTTTCCCGGTCGCGCTTTTCGGCGTGATGCGGAGCAGCTTCGTATCTATCGCATCGTCAAGGTCGCTCGCGCGCGCCGGCTTCTTCTCATCCGCGGCTTTCGCGTTGCGCGACTTGAGTTCCACGGTGTCGCCGGTCACCGAAGGGCCGGCTTTGGACCGGTCGGTTTTGATTTCCGCGGTTTCGCCCATCGCATCCTTTGAGATTTTGCGCGTATCGCTGCTGGCCGCTGCCGCCATTCTGGCGAACATGCCGGTCGCCGGCCGCGAAACGATGGGCGGTTCCCCGGGTTTGACCGCGGGCGTGAGCTGCGCAGCCGTCACTTTGCCGGTGTCGGTCATGGAGGACGCCGGCGCCTCTTTTTTCGGCGCGGCCTTCACCATGCGCTGGATGTTTTTAAACTCCTCGGTCCCCGCTTTGCCCGCAAGCTCGAACATGCAGATTTCCGTTGACGTAATGATAGCGCCGGACTTTTCCATTTTCTTGAGCGCCACCGCATGGTCGAAGTCCTGGCGTGATGCCACGGCGTCGGCCGCCACATGCACCCGGTATCCGCGCTGCAAAAGACCCAGCGTGGTCTGGTTGATGCACACGTGGGTCTCCACGCCGCAGATCACCACGGCTTCCAATCCGAGCTGGTGCAGCCGGGTGATGAACCGCGGTTCATCGGTGCAGGAAAATTCCAGCTTCTCGATGGCCGAGAACGCCGGAAACAGGCGCCGCACCGCCTCCACCGTGGGCCCCAGGCCTTTGGGGTACTGTTCGGTGACAAGAATGGGCATCTTGAACATCTGAAACGAGAGCGCAAGCCTCGTGATGTTCTGCGCCACCGCGGCAAACCGCGGGACCGCCGGGGCGAACTTTTCCTGCATGTCAATAATCAGCAGGCCAGTCTTGTTGCGGGAAAGCGTATTCGGATGTTTCATACCGGCATGACCCCTTTCCCCGATTAAGGCACAGGTCAATCGTTGATGCTTTTTCCGTTCTTTTTGCCGAACTTGCGGATCCGGTCCACCTTGTTGATCAGGTCCATATAGGCCAGGGCCGACGCCTCCACGATGTCGGTGCTGGTGCCGTTGCCGATGAACAGGCCCTTGCCCGTGCGGCCGATGATTTTCACCTTTCCGACCGCCTCGCGGCCTTCGGTGACCGCGTCGAGATGGAATTCGTCGATGGGCACCGAAAAGCCCGCCACCCGGTCGATGGCCCGCGTGGCCGCGTCCACGGCGCCGTCGCCGCAGGCCGCTTCCTGTTTGACAACGCCGTTCACGGCGATGCGGATCGTTGCCGTAGGCACCACGCCGCGGCCGCTGGAGACGTTCAGGTATTCCAGCGTATACCGGTCTTTCATGTCGTCCGACGACCTGGATTCCATGAGCATGATCAGGTCGTCGTCGTAGACCGTCCCCTTTTTGTCGGCCAGCGCGATGAACCGCCGGTAAAACGCCTCGAGGTCGATATCGGCCTCCGCGTAGCCCAGGCTCCGCAGCCGCGCCTTGACCATATGCGAACCCGAGCGGCTGGTCAGGTTCATCCGGTGCTCCTTGAGCCCCACCGATTGCGGCGTCATGATCTCGTAGGTCCCGGAGGCCTTCAAAACGCCGTCCTGATGGATGCCCGACGAATGCGCAAAGGCATTGCCGCCCACGATCGCCTTGTTGGGCTGCACCGGCATGTTGCAGATGTCGCGCACCAGTTTGCTGGTCCGCATGATCTCCTGCGTGTTGATGCCGGTGGACAGGTGGAACAGGTCGGAGCGCACCTTGAGGATCATGGCGACTTCCTCAAGCGCCGTATTGCCCGCCCGTTCGCCCAGGCCGTTCATGGCGCATTCGATCTGCCGCGCGCCGTGCGACACCGCGGTCACGGCATTGGCCGTGGCCATGCCCAGGTCATTGTGGCAATGCACCGAAATGACCGCTTTGTCTATATTGGGCACGCGGTTGAACAGCAGGTCGATGAGCGCGCCGAACTGTTCGGGCGTGGTGTAGCCCACGGTGTCCGGGATATTGATCGTGCGCGCGCCGCAGGAAATGGCCAGCTCGACCACCGCGCACAGGAAATCGATTTCGGTCCTTGCCGCGTCCATGGGGGAAAACTCCACGTCGTCGCACAGCCGGCGCGCCAGCTTGACGCTTCGCCGTATCATTGCCAGCACCTCCGCCTGCGATTTGCGGAGCTGCCCCTTCAGATGGATGGGCGACGTTCCCACGAACGTATGGATGCGCGGCCGCGCGGCCCGTGTGACCGCCCGGGCGCAGACGCGGATGTCCTTGTCGATCGCGCGCGCCAGACCGCAGATGACCGGACCCTTGACATCGCGCGCAATGGCCGCCACCGATTCAAAGTCCCCCGGCGAACTGATGGGAAACCCCGCCTCGATGACGTCCACGTTGAGCCGGGCCAGCTGCCGCGCGATGCGCAGCTTCTGGTCGCGCGAAAGGCTCGACGGCAGGGCCTGCTCCCCGTCCCGCAGCGTGGTGTCGAATATGTAAACGCGGTTGTTCATATGTTCCGTGCTTTCCGGATGAACAGAGCCCGGCGGCCGGACGTTTTCCCGCTATTCCAGTACTCCATTGCCCCATCGCTCCATTCTCAGTTGCTTGCCCTTCCGCCAACGCCTTTGGTGGCCCCGGTGATGGCCTTTGCCTTCTCTTTCGGACGCAACGCGCGGGCGGCCGCGCCGGCGCGCCACATTTCGGAATTGCCGATTTCAGCAAGCCGTTTGCGCAGGAACTCCTGATAGTTCCTGCCGCCGCAATCGCGCAGCACTTCGCGCGTCTCCTGGCCCGACTTCACCGATTTGTAAAGCTTTTCGAACACCGGCAGATTGGCCTTGCGGAATATCGGCCGCCATTTGAGCGCGCCGTGCTGGGCCGTTGCCGAACAGTTCGAATACATCCAGTCCATGCCGTTCTCATCCACCAGACGGATGAGACTCTGCGTGAGTTCCTCCGAGGTTTCATTAAAAGCTTCCGACGGGCTGTGCCCGTTTTTGCGCAAGACATCGTATTGCGCCTGCATGATGCCGGCCAGCGCGCCCATGAGAACGCCGCGTTCGCCGGTAAGATCGGAATAGACTTCATTCTGGAACGTGGTGGGGAACAGATACCCCGAACCAATGCCGATGCCCAGGGCGATGCAGCGATCTTCGGCGCGGCCCGTGGCGTCCTGGAACACGGCGAACGACGAGTTGATGCCCGCGCCCGATAAGAAATTGCGGCGCACATTGAGCCCCGACCCCTTGGGCGCCACCATGATGACGTCGACGTTTTTGGGCGGTATCACGCCCGTCTGCTCCTTATAGACAATCGAGAATCCATGCGAAAAATAGAGCGCCTTGCCCGCGGTGCAGTATTTTTTGACGGCCGGCCATATCGCCCGCTGGGCCGCGTCCGAAACGAGCATCTGGATGATGGTGCCGCGCTCGGCCGCCTCTTCGATGTCAAAGAGCGTTTTGCCCGGGACCCAGCCGTCCTTCACCGCGCGGTCCCAGTCTTTGGCAAAGGACTTCGCCTGACCCACGATGACGTTGAAGCCGTTGTCGCGGAGGTTGAGGCCCTGCGCCGGGCCCTGCACGCCGTAGCCGATGATGGCGATGGTTTCGCTTTTCAGGACCTTCCGGGCCCTGGCAAGCGGAAACTCCGAACGCATGACGACCTGTTCCTTTACGCCGCCGAAATCGATCGATGCCATGAGATGCTCCTTGTTCGATGAATGGTTGTATTTTCCCGTTTTTTTCGGATTTCAGATCCTGCGCGCCAGGGCCACTTTGCCCGTGCGCACCATTTCCTTGATCCCGTACGGCTTGACCAGGGCCACGAAATCGTCGATCATCTGGCTCGTGCTCGACAGCTCGATGGTCACCGAATTGAGCGATACCGCGGCGATTTTGGCGCCGAAGATATCGGCCAGCTCGATGATTTCGTGCCGGTTGCTGCGCGACACGTCGGCGCGCAGCAGGATCAGCTCGCGGTCGATGACCGGCGTATCGCGGAAATCGATCACCTTGATCACGTCGATGAGCTTGTTGAGCTGCTTGACAACCTGCTCAAGAACGTCCTCGTCTCCGCCCACCACGATGGTCATGCGCGATATCGAAGCATCGTCGGTTTCGGCCACGTTCAGCGTCGAAATATTGTAGCCGCGGCTCGAGAAAAGGTTGGCGATCCGCGAAAGCGCGCCGTGACGGTTTTCCACCATCACCGAAATGATATGGGTACTCATTATGCCTCCAGCATGATCTCACTCAATGGTTTTCCCGCCGGCACCATGGGGAAGACGTTTTCGTCCTCGATCACGATGAACTCCATGAGCGCCGGGCCGTCCACCGCAAGCGCATCGCGCAGCACGCTCTCTACATCCCCGGGCTTTTCCGCGCGGAATGCGGGGATACCATACGCCTTTGCCAGCGCCACGAAATCGGGCACATACGGCTCTTTGCAACGGCCCTCGGGCGCGCATTCGCCGCACAGGCCCTGCGGACGTCGCAGGCAGGTGGAACTGCGGCGCCTGCCGTAAAACAGGTCCTGCCACTGACGCACCATGCCAAGCCATCCATTATTGATAATGGCGATCTTGACCGGAATATGATTGATGGAGATGGTGGCCAGCTCCTGGATGTTCATCTGGATCGAACCGTCTCCCGCGATATTCACCACGGGCCGTCCGGGATTGCTCATGGCCGCGCCCATGGCCGCGGGCAGGCCGAAACCCATGGTCCCCAGGCCGCCGGAACTCAAAAGCGTCCGCGGCTCGTCGAACACATAGTATTGCGCCGTCCACATCTGGTGCTGGCCCACGTCCGTGGCCACGATCGCTTTCCCCTTTGTAATACGATAAATCGCTTCGATGACCGACTGCGGCTTGATTTCCGTTGCCGACGGCTTATAGGAAAAAAGGCCGTCCTTCTTCATTTCGTCAATCTGCCGGTTCCACTCCGTGGGCGCGCGCGGCGTTGCTACTTTGTTAAGCTCGGTCAGGATGTTTTTCGCGTCGCCCACCACCGGGATGTCCACCTTGATGATCTTGGCGATGGCCGCGGGATCGATGTCCAGGTGGATGATTGTGGCGTTCTGGGCAAAATGGTCCACATTCCCGGTCACGCGGTCGTCGAACCGCGCGCCCACCGATATGATCAGGTCCGTCTCCTGCAGCGCAAAGTTGGCGCACTGGGAACCGTGCATGCCGGGCATGCCGATGAACAACCGGTGCGTCCCGGGAAATCCACCCAGGCCCATGAGCGTGGTCGTCACCGGAATATTTGCCTTCTCCGCAAGCTCGAGCAGTTCCCGGTGGGCGCCCGAAAGGACGACCCCGCCGCCGGCGTAAATCACCGGTTTCCTGGACGCAGCCAGCGCCTCGGCTGCTTTTCTGATCTGGCGCACATGGCCCACCACGTTGGGCCGGTAGCTGCGGATCGACACCTCCGTCGGATATTCATAATTGTCCAGCGTGGCCCGCGAAACATCGGATGGAATATCGATCAACACCGGACCGGGCCTGCCCGTGCGGGCGATGTAAAACGCCTGCTTTAATAGCGTGGGCAGCTCCTCGATGCTCTTCACCAGAATATTGTGCTTGGTGATGGAGCGGGTGATTCCCACCACGTCGGCTTCCTGGAACCCATCGGATCCCAGCACCGGGGTGGGGACCTGTCCGGTGATGGCCACCATGGGTATGGAATCCATATACGCCGTGGCAATGCCCGTGACCAGATTGGTCGCGCCGGGGCCGGAGGTGGCCACGCACACGCCCACTTTGCCCGTGGCGCGCGCATACCCGTCGGCCGCATGAGCGGCCGCCTGCTCGTGCCGCACCAGCACCACTCGCGGCACCGTAACTTGATAAAATGCATCGAAAAGGGGTATCACCTGGCCGCCGGGATACCCGAACAGGATCTCCACGCCTTCCTGCACTAATGCATCAACGACGATTTCCGAACCTGTCTTTTTCACGGATCTCCTCCGGAACTGGTTGAAATGACGCCGGCTGTTTTCGTGATCCCCGGCAGCAGGGCGGCATTTCCATTGAGCTCGAAAGCAATAGAAAATACCACCTGCAGCCGGGGAAACCAAACGCCCCGTTCACACAACGCCGCACCCATCGGCCGACAGCGGCGCGATTGCCGAATAAAAAAGCCCGCTTCCTTTGGAGAAGCGGGCTTTTTTATTCGTTGGAGCGACTACAAGGTCAAATTCCCGCTTCTCCTTTGGGCCGGCTGATAAGCACGGCAAGGACCACTACTACCGCCGAGGCGATAGCGAGAACAGGAAACACATGCTGTTTTTTCATTGACATACGATTTTAATATACAATTGCGGCGCGATGAATGCAAGGGTTTGATGATGTCAATTTCCTTTTGGCAATGCGGAGGGACGATGAAGCTTGTCGGTTTCGTCGATCAGGACAAGGCGATCGAAGTCCATCAGATGTTGACGAAACGCCGCATATGAACTATCTTGGCACAAGGGGGTTCTGTTTGGCCGGCCGCTCCACCGACCCACTGTCAATCAGTGTGGGAATTCCCGCAATAACTCCCTCATGGTTCTCATTTACCGGAATATCGCCGATAAGAATATGCGCCGCCAGATATCCCAGCCGCGCGAATCCGAAATCGATTGACGCGACAGGAAACCCCACCGATTCGGGGAGGTTGTCGAAACCAACCAGCGACAGGCCCCGGGGGATTTCGATACCGGCATCTTTGCACCAGAGGTAGTACGCATGCGCCAGACGATCGTTGGGAGCCACAATGGCGGTAACGCCCCGATCGAGCATTCTTGCCATCGATGGGGTTCTCTGTAGAATCATTCTGGCCGTTGAATGAGGCGATGTCCGTTTCCGCCCGCCGATGGATTTGAGGCAATGTTCATGGAGAGCTTCGCGGAAATTCAGGATGCGATCGATTTCATTGCATATACCACCCAGATCCCAGAAAGGTTCTGCGTTGATCGTGGACACGATGTGCACGGATGGATCCATACGCGCGGCAACGGTCCTGATAAGCATATGTCTGTGGACGGTCCAATCGTACCCATGCCTGTCAACTGTCGGAGATCCGATTATGCGATGACCGGATGCATGCAGATATCTCAACGCCAATTCCACCGAGCGTTCCTCGTCGCTTATCAAGCGAAAGAACATTTTCGGCAGACGAAGCGATTCGCGCGACAAGGCGGCCCCCGCATTCGTATAGTCGAAAAACACAACCGGCCGCTTTCCGTTGACGGAAAGAATGGGCGCCCATGCCCGATGTATTGACAATTCGGGAGTGGTATCAACGACCAGCGCTCCCTGATAGCGTTCCCCCCAGAGCGCGATCTTCTGCTGCGCCCCCGATTCTCCCCATGTCAGAAGCGATGCGGTGCTGCTCGGAGCCTCGCGGTGCACGAGCGTAATCTGGATGCCGTGATGCTGCAGCTCGGTATTGAGATTCTGGATGAAGGAACCGAAGAAGGTCGCGTTGAACAGACTATACGCCGCGAGGTCGTCGTTGGTCAGAACGATGACCTGGCGTACGAGCGTATGGACGTTCATCCCCACGGAGCTTTGCGGCGCAAAAGGCCCGACGACCCATTGCTTGCCGTCTTTGTGAATAAGATTCTCTTTATTGAGCGCCCGAAGAACAGCGCGCAGCGTCCTGGAGGCCACCTTTTCGGAACGGAGCAGGTATTCATACTTGGGAAGTGCGACACCGGCACGGTACACCGCATCGAGAATTCGTTTCTTGAGCTGTTCGTAAACACGGGCGGCCGGCCCACCCGATACGAATCTTGGCGTGGAACCGATGGGCCTATCGGTGCGCGAAATGCGCCTTCCCTTCCAACGCGTCAGGAGATTTCGGCGCTCAAGTTCGTCGATCACCTTCCACATGGTCCCGTACGATACCCCGTGCTCATGTGCAAGCGATGCGATCGATGATGGAACGAACTCCCGGTCATCTTCCAGGCGGCGCGCGATCAGCTCGACAATTTCGTAGTATAGATTTGGTCTGGGCATGGCCAATGAATGATTGGTTGGTACATTAAGAATGTATTAATTGGCAGTTCTGATGTGCAAGTCCGGTACATTATAAAGGGTTTCGGAATCGGCTTCGGCGCACCCTAACAAGTGCGGCTCGTATGGGCCTGTCGAAGAGAGCCGACGACACTACCAAATCGAGGTGTTTCCGAAAGGCATTGCGCTTAAGGCACACTTTGCTCAAGGAGGAAACGATGGCGAAGGATTTTTCGTTGAAGCGACGCGAGTTCCTGAAAGCCACCGGCGCAGGTGCGGCCGGCGCTGCGATTGCCAGCTTGACCCCAGGGAAAGCCTTCGGCAAGACGGCCGCCCAGTGGCCGGAGATCAACACAAAAGGGATCAGCAATCTCAAGGTTGTGTGTTGTCACGACCCGCTCATGATCCCGCGAAGCTACGGCACCAGCTTTACGGCGCAGAACAATGCCACGAATATCCCGCAGATCAAGAACAACCTTGACAAGATGGCCATGGAATTGGCCGGTGTGTCCACTGCGGCTGCCGCATGGGCTAAGATCTTTACGCTGCCCAGCGGAAAAGCGCTCAACACGGTCAAGGCTGCAATCAAGGTCAATACCATTAACGGGGCGAATGAACCACGCATCGGCGTTGTGGCGAAGGTATGTGAAGAGCTGATAAAACTCGGGCTCTCGGCCTCGAACATATACGTGTATGATGCCACCACCGGCACCGACGACTACAAATCTTATGCTTCCGGTCAATCGAACGCCCAGCTCCCCATTCCCCTTTCCGGCGTTGTCGATTGGGATTGTCAGAACTCCAGTGCCGCCGTCAGCCCTCTTATCACCGACCTGGGGATCACCGCTCCCAATGCACATTGTCCCAAGATGATTGCGAACGGCAATATCGACATCCTCGTGAATTGCGCCGTGAACAAGAGCCA
>Ga0315279_10002297_pt1 | contig 29118 bp, 30 predicted proteins | sample YL17G06_20_MG_FD_203694 | JGI IMG/M metagenome (GOLD analysis project Ga0315279, IMG submission 203694) | Sediment microbial communities from Yellowstone Lake, YNP, Wyoming, USA - YL17G06_20 | ecosystem: Environmental > Aquatic > Freshwater > Lake > Sediment | place: USA: Wyoming | collected... | reverse complement strand
GGTGGCCGACGGCCCGGGCGTGGGCAACCAGCTCGATACCGACGGGTTGGTCGAGAACGCCGACCTGGGGCCCAAGCCGGACTCCATTGGCGACGCCTGCGACGACAGCGACAATGACGGCAAGGAGGACGGCAGCTCGACAGGAGTCGCCGGCAGCGGCAACTGCACCGACGGCATCGACAACGAGTGCACGGACGCCATTGACAACGACGGCGACACCAGGGTCAACGACGGCTGCCCCGCCAAGGATACTGCCGAGGACCCGGCCTGCGCCAACGCCATCGACGACGACCCGCTCGACGACGCCCCAACGCCCACGGTCAACGACGGCTGCCCCGCCAAGGGCACGGCGGAGTCGATCTGCAGCGGCGCCTCTGACAACGACGGCGACACCGTGGTCAACGACGGCTGCCCCATTGTGGGCCTGCTGGCCGAGAAGCCCGACTGCCTCGACGCCATTGACAACGACGGCGACACCGTGGTCAACGACGGCTGCCCCGCCAAGGGCACCTCCGAGTACGACCTGCCCGACATGCTCGACCCGCAGTGCCTGGTCTGGACGGACAAGGGAGAGATAACGGCAGGCGGACGCACGCAGGCCCAGATCTTCGGCACGAACCCGGGCACCGGCCTCTACTTCCACGCCATGCCCTGGGCTGCGGTGTGCATCGCCGACACGGACACTGACCTCGACGGCTACTGCAACACACTGGAGTGGATGCTCGGCAGCAACCCGAACAACGTCAACAGCAAGCCCGAGAGCCTGGTGATAGACGCCTCGCTCAGCGGGGTCGGGGCCAATGTCAAGCCGGCGGCCAGGGTCCCCCAGAGCTGCACCGACGGCGTGGACAACGACGCCGACACCGAGATCGACGGTGCCGACAACAGCGCGCTGGGCTGCGACCCGACCGTCCTCAGCTACGCCGGGGACGGTGACCGCGACGGCGTACCTGACGCCAGCGACAACTGCGGCTCCTTGTGCCAGGTCCCCAACCCTGAACAGACCGACCGCGACACCGACGGCATCGGCGACGCCTGCGACCCCGACATGGTTGACATGACTGCTGTCAGCGACGCCGACAGCTTCGTTGACCGCTGCGACAACTGTCCTACCTTAACCTCTGAGGACCAGAGCGACTTCGACTTTGACCGCCTAGGCGACGTCTGCGACCCCGATGACGACAACGACGGGTTCACCGACACGATCGAGCTCTACCTGCCCACTGACCCGCTCGACCGCTGCCCCGACAATACGTCCGACGACGCCTGGCCGCTGGACAACGACATGAGCAGGGACGTCACGGTTACCGGCGACGTGTTCGCCTACGTGGGCCAGGTCGGCTGTAGCGTGGTGATCACCCCGTCCTGTAAACGCCTCGACCTGGACGTGACCGGCGACATCACCGTCACCGGCGACGTGTTCTCGTACGTGGGCAAGATTGGCAACGCCTGCAATTAGAGTTGCCGCACTATGCGCCCTAGCCGAGGTTGACCCGCGATGATGTGCCAGCGGGCGCGTGGCAGCCAGCCGCGCGCCCGCTAGGCCGGACGCTCGATCTCCAGCGGCGGCGCCGTGCCGTCGATGGGGGAGGAGGGCACCTGCTCCAGGAAACGGGCAGCCAGAGCCACCCTCTCCCCCTCGGTGGGAGGCGGGTACTCGATGCGGCGATGGTAAATCCCCCGCAGGGTGCCTTTGAACGACTCGCCGATGACCTTCAGGTCGCGCAGGGTCAGGTCGCATTCCTCCAACTGGCGCTCGACCAGCCGCTCCTGGATCACCGCGTCCACCAGGGCATCGATGCGCTCCGGCGAGCGGTCGCGGCTGCTGCGCACCACCGACTCCGCCGAGTCGGCCAGCATGGCGATGGCCGTCTCCTTGCTCTGCGGCTTAGGGCCCGCGTAGGCAAACAGGCGGGGATCCACGTCGGGCTTCTGCTGGCTGGCCTTGCGGTAGAAAAAGGTCACCAGGCGCGTGCCGTGATGCTCGTTGATGAAAGCCCGCACCTGAGCCGGAAGCCTGTACTTGCGGGCCAACTCCATCCCCGCAGCCACATGAGCGGAGATGATCCTGGCGCTCGTGTGGGGGTCTAGCCTCTCGTGAGGGTTGCGGCTCTCCAACTGGTTCTCGATATAGAAGCTGGGGCGCATCATCTTGCCGATATCGTGGTAATAGCAGCCCACTCGCGCCACCAGCGCGTCGGCCCCCACCAGGTCAGCCGCCCGCTCGGCCAGGTTGCTCACCACAACGCTGTGGTGGAAGGTGCCCGGCGCCTCCGCCTGCAGGCGGCGCAAGAGGGGATGGTCGAGCTGGCCCAGCTCCATGAGCTGAACGCGGGTGGTGATGCCAAACAGAAGACCGAGGACAATGAAAGCGCCCACAGTGATCACCGCCGACAGGAGTCCACCCAGGGCAGCGGTCACAACGGCCCAGGGCAGGTCCAACACCTCACGGCGGGGGTCCAGGAGCCAGAAGATAAGCAGAACGATGAAGGAGACAAAGGCCACCGCTCCGCCGGCCATCAGGTAGCGATTCACCCGCTCCGCCCGATGAACGCCGTATATGCCAACCAGGCCAGCCAGGGTGAATACCGATGCCATCTGGAAAGCCTCCGTCGGGTTGCCGGCCACCACGCTACGAGCATCGGGCTGATAGAAGCCGGCGAAGGTAATCAGGAAGGCCAGGACGGCCGCCACCACCACCGCCAGGCCAGCATCGAGGAGAGCGGCCACCAGCATCGGCGCCGCTGCTACCGGCAGAAGGTAGGCCAGATAGAGCCCGTCGCTGTCGGGTAGGGCCTGGGCCAGCAGGAGCTTGGCCGCCGCCACCCAGAGCACAACCAGCAGGGCCAGCAGGAGAAGGCGGGGCAGGCTGGCGGCCTCGCTGGGCTGAAAGAGGTACAGGTAGCCTCCCAAGGCCGCAGCCCCCAGCAGCGCCGCCAGGACTGCCGCGGCGACGTGGTCTCCCTGCAGGTGCACGTCCACCAGGCCGGCATCCCGAAGCTGCTCCATGGCCGAGGCGGCGATGACCTGCCCCTCGCGGACGATGACCTCGCCCTGGACGCTGATGTCCCGCGAGGCAATGTCCCCTTCCCGGACATCGAAGCGGGCGGGAAAGACGGGGAACAGAATGAAGATGAGGGCCGCCCCTACGGCGACGGCAAAGACGGCCGCCCGTAGGCCGGAGATTCTTCTTCCCGTGGTCGACCTCGTAAGCACAGACTACGCCTGCCTGCTCACATCTTACCATGATATCAGACGCGAATCGCAGGCGAAAGGACAACAGGAGAAAGGGGATTAGGAAGGGGGGAGTTCGGCCAGCAGCTCCGTGACCACCTCGTTTATCTCGCGGCCCTCGGCTCGGCCTGCTAGCTGAGAGATGAGGACGGGCATCACCTTGCCCTTGTCGGCTGGCCCGCTCGCTCCCGTCTGAGCGATGACCTCGCGGGCTGCCTTGGCGATCTCCTCGCGAGACATGGCAGCAGGCAAATAGGAGAGGAGGACGGCCATCTCCGCCTCCTCTGTGTCCACCAGGTCCTGGCGGCTGCCCTTCTGGAACCCTTCGATGCTCTCGCGGTGCCTGCGCACCTCTTTGCTGATCACCTTGAGGACACTGGCATCGTCCAGGGGTGAGCCCTCAGCCACCTCGACGTTCTTGATGGTCGCCATCACCAGACGAATAGCCGTCTTACGGCGCTCATCGCGGCCGCGGATGGCCTCCTTCAGATCGTCGGCAAGCCTATCTTTGAGGGCCATATTGAAGGCGAACCCAGACTACCCAAAGCGGCGGGTGTTCTTGCGGCTCTTGCGCAGTTTGGCAGCTTTCTTCTTCTTGAGCGTTACGCTGGGCGGCTCGAAGTGCTCCCGCCGTCGTGCTTCAGCCAGAATGCCCGTCTGCTGGACAATCTTGCTGAATCGTCTCAGGGCTTGCTCGAACGATTCGTTCGGGCCGATAGTGACTTCTGCCAAATACTCTTCCCCTCCCCCTGGCCATGGATAATGAAGGCACGTGCCTAATCTTATTTATGTCTCAGCTTACAGTCAACCCCGCGATCTGCCTCATTCGTCGGCACGCCAAGCCACCTGCCCTCCGACGACGGTCATCTGCGGTCGCAGGGCCAGCAGTTCGCCCGACGGGCAAGCCGTGGGGTCGCCCGACAGCACCACCAGATCGGCCAGCCTGCCGGGCGCAATGCTGCCCCGTTCTTCCTCAGCAAAGCTGGCATAGGCAGCGGCCGTCGTGTACAGGCCCAGCGCCTGCTCGACCGAGATGCTCTCCTCCCTCCCAAGGGGCCGACCGCCCTTGCTACGGCGAGCGACGGCCCCGTAGAGGCCAGGGACGACCTCCGGCCTGACCACCGGACAGTCGGAGCCGGCCGCCAGACGAACGCCCGCCCTCAGGAGCGAGCGCAGGGGATAGAGGTAGGGCTGCCTCTGGGCCGACACCTGCCGCAGGTAGCGGTCGCCGTTGTAGTAGAGGAAAGAGGGCTGAGTGACCACCATCAGGCCCGTCGTCGCTATCCGCTCCACCAGTGGCGGCGGGCAGACAGCGCAGTGCTCGATACGATGGCGATGATTCTGGCGTGGGGCCTCAGCCAGCGTCCGCGCCAGGGCGCCGGCAGCGGCGGCCACCGCCCGCTCCTCCACGGCGTGAATGGACACCTGCCAGTCCTGGGCATGGGCCTGGCAGACCATCTCTGCCAGGGCATCCTCTTCGGGGTAGATATCCTCTCCCACCTCCTTGATGACGATCTTCACCGCCCCCAGCTCCAGCAGACCATCGCCGCCCTCTTTCTCCCGCCAGCCGGCCGCTGCCTCCCTCTGCTCAAGGCCCACCATGGCCGTCAGGCGGGGCAACAGGTGCCCTTCCTGGCGCATCCACCTCAGAAGCTCCCACTCAGGCGGGCCGTTGGTATGGCTGGCATCGACGACGGAGGTAATGCCCGCGGCCAGGAAGCGCTGGCTGGCCAGGCGCAGGCCCTCAGCAAGCTCTTCCCTGCTCAGAGGAGGCACGGCCCTGTCCACCAGCTCGTTCATCTCCAGCAGGAGGCCGCTGGGCTCGCCGCTGGCGGGGTCGCGCTCCATGCAGCCGCCGGGGAGCTCCTCGCTCTCCATGCCGATGCCGCACAGGCGCAGAGCCAGGCTGTTGAGTACGCAGGCGTGGCCGCTGCGGTGAATCAGCCGCACCGGATGATCCGGTGCGGCGAGGTCGAGGTCCCAGCGGGTGGGATGGCGCCCCTCGGCCAGGTCAACCTCGCTGTAGCCGACGGCGCGTATCCAGCGGCCAGCGGGCGTGACCGACGCCTGCCGCCGCACAGCGGCCTGGACGTCAGCGATGGAGGATACAGCATCGGGGCTGCAATCGAGGGCAAGCAGGCTGGCGGCGTAGGCCAGCACGTGGCAGTGGGCGTCGATGAAGCCGGGGAGCAGCGCTCGCCCTCGGCAGTCGATGACCTCGGACCGGGGACCCGCGCAGGAGCGAATGTCGGCATCCGAGCCGACGGCCAGGATGCGCTCGCCCTGGACGGCCACGGCCTGGGCGCGCGATTGCCGCCGGTCCATAGTGATGACACGCGCGTTGTGGAGGACGAGAGTAGCAGACATGTCCACAGTCTAGCGCAAATGGCTTATGATGTGAGCAGCCAGCGAGGGAAGCAAAGGTGCCGATCCTATCCGCTGAACTGGTTGTCGATCTGAGGAAGCACGGCAGCCTCCAAGAGGCGGAACGCGCCCTGTACCTAGCGTTTCGGCGGCTAAAGAGGCGCGCTCGCCGCTACTTCGGCCGCTTCGAATACTTCACGTGCCTCGAGATCTCCCAAAGAGGCTGGCCAAGGCTGCTCCTCCTGACGCGAGATGCAGGCATGCCTAGAAGGTGGCTTTCAGAGAACTGGAGGGAGTGCGGGGGCGCAAGGATCACCAATGTGCAGCTGCTGGACTCTCTTACGGAGACGATAGACGCCCTGCGACCCTACCAGTTCACGGCACGACGAGACAGGGCGGAAAGCCGGCGGAAGACGAGGTTCAGTCGTCAGTTCTTCCACGACTTGCTTGGAGACCTTCGGGTTACCCCCAAGGACATAGCTTACCGCTCGGACTACCTCAACAAATTCTTCGTGGCTTGGCTGTCTCGAGGCGGGTCAAAGTACAGATGGACTGCCATGTTTGAGCTTGCCGTCCGCGTCGCTCAGGAGGGGCCCACAGCGGAAGAAATGGCAGAGTGACAGCGGGAGGATCTGGGCTGTCGTCAGACTATATTCGGAAGTGAACCGAATGCCATTTTTTTTGGAACGAGCTTGGCCAACCTTGAGAAGCTGCGGAGGATCGTGATGCCAGCCGCTATGCGTGGCACAATCTCCCAGAGGAAGCAGAAGAACTCGTTCATCAATTAACAATTATATCATACTCTCGCCGGAATCACGCCCCTGCACGGGAGCGAGGTCATCAGGGCAGCCAGCTTCTGCGGTTGGCTCTACAGCAGGGTCATCTCCTCAAGATCGGGCGGCACGATGAGACGGGCCTCCGTCAGGGCCTGCACCTCCTCCGCTGTCCAGCCGGGGGCTACCTCCCGCAGCACCAGCCCCGCGGGCGTCACATCGATGACGGCGATATCGGTGATGATCTGAGCCACACACTCCGGCGCGGTGATGGGCTCCGTGCACTCTTTGACGATTTTCGGCCCGCCCTCCTTGGTGGTGTGGATCATGAGGGCGATGACCTTCTTGGCGCAGAAAGCCAGGTCTTGCCCTCCACCCAGGTTCCCGATCTGCTTGCCGGGGATGCGATAGTTGGCCAGATCGCCCTTCTCCGACACCTGCAGCGACCCCAGGACGGTGATATCCACGTGGCCGCCGCGAATGATGCAGAAGCTCTCGGCGTTGTCCATGAGAGCCATCCCCGGCTTCTTCGATATCGGCTGCCCGCCAGCGTTGATCAGCCTATTATCGGCCTCGTCGGGGTCGTCGATAATCGGCCCGAAGCCGATAACCCCGTTCTCCGATTGGAACAGCACCTCCCGCTCCGGCGGCACGAAGTTGCTGCAGTAGGTCGGTATTCCCACCCCCACGTTGATTATCATCCCGTCCTGGAACTCCTTGGCCGCCCGCAGGGCCATGACCTGCTCGTCTAGCCTCTCTCCAGGCATAGTCTTGCCCCCCTCTATTCCTTACAGCGGCTCATCCCAGGGCCTGGGCTCCTTGGGCCTCACCACCACCCGATCCACGTACACACCCGGGGTCACGACGCACTCCGGGTCCAGCTCGCCCAGCTCCACCACCTCATCGACCTCAGCAATCGTCACCGTGGACGCACCGGCCATCACCGCATTGAAAGTGCGCATTGTCCCCCAATACACCAGGTTTCCGTACCTATCAGCCTTGTGGGCGCGGATGAGGGAGAAGTCCCCCCTCAAAGCGTGCTCAAGAAGGTACTTGCGGCCGCTGAACTCCCGCACCTCCTTGCCCTCCTCCACGACGGTGCCCACGCCCACGGGGGTGTAGAAGGCGGCGATGCCCCCCTTGCCCGCCCGTATCCTCTCGCCCAGCGTCCCCTGAGATGTGAGTTCCAGTTCGATCTCTCCCTGCATTATTCCCCACTCCATGGGGGTGTAGAAGCGGCCGGGAGCAGCAGGGTAGGTGGTGATGGCCCTGCTCACTTGCCCTCTTCCCACGAGTAGGCCGGGGTCGTAGAAGTCCGGTGGAACCGCCAGGATGACCGCCATACGCTCGCGTATGACCTCCATCAGGTTCGGCCCCCAACCGCCGACGTTGCTCACCATGGTCAGGTCTTTGACCCCCTTTCGGGCTACGGCGGCGATCAGGTAGCTAGGGGACTCCCCCGCGCCAGCAAAGCCTCCGATGAGCAGAGTGGAACCATCGACCATGTCGGCCACGGCCTCGTCAAAGCTACTCACGATCTTGTTTATCATCGGCCTCAACCTCCCTGGCTGCGCTAGCTGGAGCATCTTAGCACTATTGGAAGCCCTTTGCCTATCAAGGATGGGCTATAATGAACCCGATCTGGGTCGCCAGAGAGGAGCACTATGGAGAAGAAGGTGAGCTTCGAGGAGGCCCTAGCGCGGGCCAGGCGCATGTCCGAGCGCTACGTGAAGCGGGGGCCCTACCGCTTCTTCCCCCTCACGGACATCGTGCAGGAGGTGCAGCGAGGGCTGGCCAAGAACCTGGTGAACCACGGCCATCTCTATTGCCCCTGAATGACGCTCAGCGGCGATCCCGTGGAGGATCGCAAGAAGATCTGCCCCTGCGAACGGCATCACGCGGACATTGCCCGCGATGGCTTCTGTATATGAATGTTCTTCGTGAGCGAAGAGTTTCTTCGCCGGTACGAGGAGACAGGAGAGATAACGCCCAGCACTCTGGGGGAGGTGGCCCCTGTGGGGCAGAGCCTCTTCCCCGCCGGCAAGGAGGCAAGTGCGCTCCCCAAGAGCAAGCGGGGGCCGATGAGGCAACAAAGCAAGTAGGCCAGCCCTTCCCGAACGAGCAAAAAGAAGGCCGCTGAGAACATCCCCAGCGGCCTCTGTCTTTCTCCGGCCCGGAGGCTAGTCAGCCGAGGGCAGAACCTTCGGCTGGAGCAGCTTCATGGGAGCGCCACAGCAATGGGCGTTACCATCGCCTGGCTTAATGCACAGCACCTCGGTGCCGCAGGTCTCGCACTGAAATCGCTTGCCAAGCTGGTTAGCCATGCTCTACCTCCCCCTATTGCTTCAGTTGCATGGGCTGGCCACAGCAGGAGATGGCTCCCTCGCCGCCCTTGGTGACGATCATCTCCGTGCCGCACTTAGTACATTGATAGCGCTTGCCCGCCTGATTGGCCACTTCCCATCAGCCTCCATCACGTTTCAACCTCAGTCTAACGCAAGCTGGGTCGTGTTTCAAGACATGTGAGAGGTCAGGAGTGCCCCTTGGGCCGCGGCGCTTTCGCCGCCTTCTCGGCGTCGGCCAGAAAGCGCTCGATCCCCACGTCGGTCAGGGGGTGGCGAAGCATCCCCATAAGCACGCTGTAGGGCATGGTGGCGATGTGGGCGCCGGCCATGGCAGCCTCGATGACGTGGAGGGGGTGCCTCAGGCTGGCCGCTATCACCTGATTCGGCAGGTGATAGCGCTCGAGGATCTCCATCGTCTCCTCCACCACCGCCATCCCCCTGTGCCCAACGTCGTCCAGCCGTCCGACAAAGGGGCTGATGTAGGTGGCACCGGCGTGAGCCGCCAGGAGAGCCTGGTTGGCGGAGAAGACCAGGGTCATGTTGACCTTGAGCCCCTCTTTGGATAGGCGAGAGGTCGCCTCCAGGCCCACCTCATCGACGGGTATCTTCACCACCACGTTCGGGTGCCAGGCGGAGATGCGCCGCGCCTCCTCCACCAAGCCCTCCACGTCGCGGGAGAGGCACTCGGCGGAGATGGGCCCATCGACGATGCCGCAGATCTCCAGGACGATGTCGCGGTAGTCGCCTCCGCCCTCCTTGGCCCAAAGGCTGGGGTTGGTGGTCACCCCCGAGATGACCCCCAGCTTTGCCGCCGACCGGATCTCGTCAATGCTGGCCGTGTCCAGAAATAGGCGCATCCTCACCCTCTCAGAACGAATTATAGCTTCTCTTGGCTCGCCGGAAAAGCACCCTGCCTGCCGGCAGACTCACGGACGGGGAGAGGCCTCCTCGACGGTCGCTGCGGAGGCAGGCAACTGCCCAGCCTCTCGGGCAGCCGCCTCCATGAAGCCCCGAAACAGGGGATGGGGACGGTTGGGCCGGGAGCGGAACTCAGCGTGGAACTGGGAACCCACCATCCAGGGATGATCCCGCACCTCGCAGATCTCCACCAGGCTCCCGTCCGGCGATAGGCCGCTGGCGATGAGGCCGGCCTCAGCCAGGGCCTCCCGATAGGCGTTGTTGAACTCGTAGCGATGGCGGTGCCGCTCCACCACCTCTGGCTCACCATAAGCAGCGTAGGTCTTCGTACCGGCCACCAGGTGGCAGGAGTAGCCGCCCAGACGCATGGTGCCTCCCTTGTCCTCGATGCCCTCCTGCTCAGAGAGGAGGCTTATCACCGGATAGGGCGTGCTGGGGCAGAACTCGGTGGAGTGAGGCGCATCGCTCTGGAACACGTGGCGGGCGAACTCGATGACCATGATCTGCATCCCCAGGCAGAGCCCCAGGTAGGGAATTTTCTCCTGCCGGGCATAGCGGGCGGCCCGAACCATCCCCTCGATGGCCCGTTCGCCGAAGCCGCCAGGCACCACAATGCCGTGCACTCCCTCCAGGGCGGCCTCACCGCCGCTCTCCTCCAGCTTGCCCGAGTGCACCCAGCGGATGTCCACCCCCAAACCGTAGTGAACAGCGGCGTGGATCAGGGCCTCCTTCACAGAAAGGTAGGCATCGGGCAGCTCGGCATACTTGCCGACCACCGCCACCGAAACCCGACCGCGCGGGCTCTTGAGCCGCGCCACCCACTTCCGCCAGTCGTCCAGGTCGTGGGAGACGCCGGGGACTTGCAGGCGCTCCATGATGTAGGCCGCCAGGCCAGCCTGCTCCAGGACCAACGGCACCTCGTAGATAGTCGCCATAGTAGGAAGGGGCACAACCGCCCGCTTCTCCACGTCGCAGAACAGCGATATCTTCTCACGCAGGTCGTCGGTCATCTGGTAGTCGCTGCGGCAGATGATGACGTCGGGCTGGATGCCCATGCTGCGCAGCTCGCGAACGCTGTGCTGAGTGGGCTTGGTCTTCAGCTCGCCGGTGGTGGAGATATGGGGCAGGAGAGTTACATGGATAGCCAGGGTATCGTCCCGCCCTTCCTCTTTGCGCATCTGGCGGATGGCCTCCAGGAAAGGCTGACCCTCAATGTCGCCCACGGTGCCCCCCGCCTCCACAATGACGACGCTGGCGTCGCTGTCCCGCCCGACAGCGCGAATGCGCTCCTTGATCTCATTGGTCACGTGAGGGATAGACTGGATGGTGCGGCCCAGGTAGACGCCCCGTCGCTCCTTGGCAATCACCGCCTGGTAGATCTGGCCGGAGGTCACGGAGCTGGCCTGGGTGAGGTCCTGATCCAGGAAGCGCTCGTAGTGGCCCAGATCGAGGTCGGTCTCGGCACCGTCGCTGGTGACGAACACCTCGCCGTGCTGGTAGGGAGACATGGTGCCGGGGTCAACGTTGAGGTAGGGGTCCAATTTCTGGACGACGACGGAGATGCTGCGAGCCTTGAGGAGCCTGCCGACGGCGGCGGTAGTGATCCCTTTCCCTACGGAACTCACCACACCACCGGTGACGAAGATGTACTTCGGCATGTAATTCAGACTCATCATACGGGCGACGGCGAAGGGCTGTCAAGCATTGGAGCCGTCCAGGAACTAGCCAGGGAGATAGATTGATTAGCAAAATCCCCACTGCCAAGAGACTGGAGCATGGGGAGTCGAATCCGATGCCCCCGCCTTATGGTCATGCACAGAATATCTCGCCCCAAGGCAGGGCTAAAGCCCTGCAGCTACGACCCTGGCTGCTCTCTACTTCGTAGCTGCAGACCTTTAGGTCTGCCTGCAAAGGGCAACCTGCACTGTCGCACTACTAGGTCAATGACCTCCAGGCGGAAGTTGAGAATCAGGCCACCACCTGCGAACCGGCCGCAGGTCGTCGTCTTTGTTGACCGTCCCGTTATGGCTCCCCTATACTGAGCCTGCTTTCACCAGGGTCAGAAAGGGGGCGGGCATGACCATCTCCTGGGAGATCGCCGAGCTGTCCAATGGCTTGCGGATGGTGACCACACCCCTTACCACTGCCCAGTCAGTCAGCGTCGGCCTGTTCATCGGGACGGGCTCACGCGCCGAGGAGCGCGGCTCTCAAGGGCTCGCTCACTTCCTGGAGCACATGATCTTCAAGGGAAGCGAGCGCCGCCCGACCGCCATGGCCATCGCCGAGGCCATTGAGGGGGCGGGTGGCGTCCTCAACGCCTACACCTCCAAGGAGGTCACCTGCTTCTGGAACCACCTCCCCTACGAGAAGCTGGAGCTGGCCATGGACGTGCTGGCCGACATGGTCCTCCATCCCCTGCTCGACGCTCAGGAGATGGAGCGAGAGCGCTCGGTGGTGCAGCAGGAGATCCGCCGCAATCGCGACCAGCCGGGCGTATGGGTGGGCGAGCTGCTGATCCAGGCCCTCTACGGCGACCAGCCCCTGGGCTGGAGCACTGCCGGCAACGAGGAGACGGTTGCCACCATGCAGCGCCAGGGCTTCCTGAGCTATATGGATGCCTGGTACGTACCGGCCAATACGGTGTTGAGCGTGGCCGGCAACATCAGCCACGAAGAGGCAGTGGCCCTGGCCCGCCGCCACTTCGAAGACCGGCCAGCCAAGCCCTTCCCATCGTTTCGCCCCATCGATTCCGACCTCCCCGCCCAGCGAGTGGCCGTCGAGGCTCGTCCCATAAGCCAGGCCAACCTGGCCATGGCCCTCCCCGCTTTCGCCAGAAAGGACCCCGACCGCTACGCCCTGATGATTTTCAACAGCCTCCTGGGCCGGGGCATGAGCTCCCGCCTGTTCAAGGAGGTTCGGGAGAGGCGAGGGCTGGCCTACTCGGTGGGCTCGGCTGTGAGCCGCTACTTCGATACCGGCCTGCTGGTGATCAGCGCCGGCGTTGCCCCCCAGAACCTGAAGGAGGCGGCGCGGCTCATCGTGGGCGAGCTGCGCAAGCTGGTGGAGGAGCCTGTCGGCGAGGAAGAGATGACCAAAGCGCGCGACTACACCGTCGGCGGCTTCCGCCTGAGCCTGGAGACGCCCATGGCCTTGGGCCAGCGGGCCGGCGAGTTGCTGCTGACCATGGGCGAGATCGAGCCCATCGAGTGCGTGGTCGAGAAGCTTCGCGCTATCACCGCCGACGATATCCTGCGTGTCGCCCGCCGCATCGTCCAGGCGGGCAAGCTGGTTCTGGCAGTGGTCGGCCCAGACGTGGAAAGCGCGGAACTAGCGGAGCTGGTCTCGGACTAGCGAGGCAGATGGATGCACCCGCTGCCAGCTCCGCCTGGGCGTTGCTCTGCGGTCACCCGCTAAGCTGGTCAAGCTGCCTTAGGGGGACACGTCGGCAATAGCGGGGGCCAGCCCCTCGCCCACTTGGGGGACACGGAGCGTCGAGCCATAGAGGATCGCATTGGGATCTTCCAGGCCGTTGAGCTGTATCAGAGCCTCCACTGGCATACCTATGACAAGGGGTTTCCCGCTCGCAATTACAGATATTGCCATATCTATCGCTCTGGCCAAGTGCTGGCAATAGCGATTATACTTAGGCCCGTCTGCTGACACGCCCGTGACTAAGCAGGGAGGACGACATGACCGATTTCGCCAACATCATCTATGAGAAGAAGGGGCGCATCGCCTACGTCACCATCAACCGACCCGACCGCATGAACGCCATCGACCCCGACACCAGCCGCGAGCTGCTGCAGGCCTTCAGCGCCTTCCGCGACGACGACGAGGTGTGGGTGTCCATCCTCACCGGGGCGGGTGAGAGGGCATTCTCGGCGGGGGCCGACCTGGTGGCCATGGCCCAGGCCTTCGCTGCCGGCGAGACCCGCTTCTTCGACGTGCCCTTCGGCGGCATCACCAGGGACTTCCAAACCTGGAAGCCGATGATCGCCGCCATCAACGGCCACTGCCTCGCCGGCGGCCTGGAGCTGGCCCTGCGCTGCGACATCCGCGTGGCCGCCGACCACGCCACCTTCGGCCTGCCCGAGCCTACGCGGGCCATCATCCCCGCCGCTGGCGGCACCCAGAGGCTGCCGCGGGCCATCCCCCGGACCTTCGCCATGGAGCTGCTCCTCACCGGCGGCCGCATCGACGCCCAGACCGCCCTCCGCTGGGGCCTGGTGAGCCACGTAGTGCCCCTGGCCGAGGTCATGCCCAAGGCCGAGGAGATCGCCAACGCCGTCTGTGAGTGCGGTCCGCTCGCCGTGCGGGCCATCAAACAGGCGGCCTACCAGGGCCTGGACATGACCCTGGAGGAAGGTCTGGCCCTGGAGGCCAAGCTCATGGCCGACATCCTCCTCACCGAGGACGCCCGCCAGGGCCCCCTGGCCTTCGCCCAGAAGCGCAAGCCCGAGTACAAGGGGCGGTAATCGAAAGCATCGCCTCTTGGCAGCCGCTTTCTTTTCTTGCTATACTCCCCGCGGACAGAAACAAGCCGAAAGGAGAGGAGCCGCCAGGGGCCTTCGGGCCGGTAACTCACCGGCCTCTGGCGGAAAGTTATGCCAGCAATCATTGTCATCGGCGGTCAGTGGGGAGATGAAGGCAAAGGGCGGGTGGTTGACCTCATCGCCCGCAAGGCCCACGTGGTGGCCCGCTACTCGGCGGGCAACAACGCCGGCCACACCGTGATCAACGAATTCGGCGAGACCCGCCTTCATCTAGTACCAGCGGGCATCTTCTACCCCGACAAGGTATGTGTCATTGGCAACGGCCTGGTCATCGACCCCAAGGTCCTCCTGGAGGAGATCCACGAACTGCGGTCGCGGGGGGTGAGCGTCGAGCGGCTGCACGTCAGTAGCCGCTGCCACATCATCATGCCCTGGCACCCCATAATCGACCGCCTGGATGAGGAGCTACGCGGCAAGGCAGCCATCGGCACCACCGCCCGCGGCGTCGGGCCCTGCTTCGCCGACAAGGTAGCCCGCGTCGGCATCCGCATGGGCGATCTCATCGACCCCGAGGCCTTCCGCGAGCGCCTGTCGTTCGTCCTGCCCTACAAGAACGCCCTTCTGGAGAAGCTCTACGGAGCCGAGCCCCTGTCCTTCGAGCAGGTCTATTCCACCTACACAGCGTATGGCGCTGAGATCGCCCCCTTCGTCACCGAAACGGCGGAGCTGGTGCAGGAAGCACTGGAGCGGGGCGAGATGGTTCTCCTGGAGGGGGCGCAGGGCGGCCTTCTCGACCTCGATGCCGGCACCTACGAGTTCGTGACCTCCTCGGTGCCCTCTTCTATGGCCGCAGGCGCCGGCATCGGCATCGGCATCGGGCCTACCCAGATATCGAAGGTAGTGGGGGTCTGCAAGGTCTATCAGACGCGCGTGGGCAATGGCCCCATGCCCACCGAGCTTCTGGGCGAGGAGGGCGACCTCCTGCGCGAGCGAGGGCAGGAGTACGGCACCACCACCGGTCGGCCCCGCCGCTGCGGCTGGTTCGATGCCGTGGCCAGCCGCTATATCGCCCGCCTCAACGGCACGACCTCAGTGGCCCTGACCCGCCTGGACATCCTCGACCAGTATCCCACTCTCAAGGTGTGCACCGCCTATCGCCTGGATGGCAGCACCACAAAGATCTTCCCCAGCAGCGCCAGGACCCTTATGCGGGCGGAGCCCGTCTATGAAGAGCTACCCGGCTGGCAGAAGGACACCAGGCAGGTCCGTGCCTTCGAAGACCTGCCGGCCCAGGCCAGGGGCTACGTCCAGCGCATCCAGGAGCTTCTGGGCTGCCCGATAGACCTGGTGTCGGTGGGCCCCGAGCGCGAGCACGCCATCATCATCAGGCCCATCATCTGAAGCCCCACACCCTCACGCCTTCAGCCCGCCGCTCATGGTGAGCCCTGTCGAACCACGAGCGGGGCCTACGCCCGGCTGGCGCTGCAACTCTGTAATGGAGAAGGCTACGGCGCGAATGCCCCCTCCCACAGGCGGCGCGTCTCGGCGGCGGAGAGGCCCTGCCCCAGATAGCTACCACCCACCCATATCTCGAAGTGCAGATGGTTCTCAGCGTCGGCGTCGCTGATGCCTTCCGGTGTTCCTGAGTTGCCCACATAGCCCAAGACCTGCCCTGCCCTCACCACCGTGCCATTCGCGATCCCCGCCTCTACAGACAGCAGGTGGGCATAGCGGGTGACGACGCCGTTGCCGTGGTCGACCCACACCTGACGACCGCGCAGGCGGTCGAGGGTAGCGGCATCAGTGGAGCCTTGCTGTTGGCTAAGGGTCAGCAAGGCATGCATCTCCTCCGCCGTGATGTCCTGATAGTCGTGGTCGGCGCGTATGACCACCCCCGTCTTGGCGGCCAGCACAGGCATCCCGCGGGTCACCATCACGCAGCAGCGGCCTTCGTAGAAATCGACCCCCTCATGAGTGCCAGAGCGATACTCCCGAGGGGCGTTAGGCATCAACTCATCCTCCTCGGGAAGGCAGGCGCCATCGATGGGGAAGCGGAAGTCGTGAATCACGGCTTCCAGAATGGGGGGCGTTGTAGGCTCGGCGGTAGGGGTGGGAGTCGGCGAGGTGAGGCCCGCGGTGGTGGGGCTCGCTTTCGGGCGGGCGATGCTAATCTCCCTATCAGCGTCCTCGGACGACGACGTGAAGACTACCCCCAGGACGACAGCCGCTGCCGCCGCCAGCGCCACCAGGCCCAGGCCAGCTAGGTTACCTAGCCAGCGGATAGCCTTCCTCCTCCATAGCCTTCTCGATGGCCGTCATCGCCACCAGCGAGGGATCATACCGAATTGTCACCTGCTTAGTCCGGGGGTTGCCGTTGACAAACTGCACCCCTGCCAGCTTGGACAGAGCCTTGCGGATGGCGGCGATACAGTGGTCGCAGGAGATATCGGGCGCGGTCAGAGTTACTTCCTCCACAATCTCACCTCTTCAGGAAGATCGCCTTCCTCGTTGCCAGGCGAACCGCATCAGCATGGGCCCGCTCCTCCAGGGCATCGTCCAGGAGCGCCAGCTCGACCTCGCCGTACCTGCGTCTGAGAGCCTGGACGATGAGATGATCGGCGAAGCGGGGGTTCTTTGGCAAGAGCGAGCCGTGCAGGTACGTACCGAAGGCGTTCTCCCCCTGCACCACCCCCTCGCCGCCATCGCGGCCGTTGTTGCCGAAGCCAGCGATAACCCTCGCCAGCGGCCGAGCGTTCGGCCCCAGATAGGTCCGCCCGCCGTGGTTCTCGAAGCCGACCAGCGTGCCGCCCTGCCAGCGCACGACCACGTTGCCAATGAACCGCCTAGCCGTCGGGCCTGGATGCACCGTCCAGGCATCGAAGATGCCCACGCCCACCAGCTCCTCGCCGGCGGCAGGGCGATAGTAGCGCCCGAGAAGCTGATAGCCGCCGCACACCGCCAGGAGCACGACGCCCTCGGCCACCGCCTGGTGCAGGGCCTCGGCCTTGGTCTCCAGCAGGTCCGCCGCCACCCGCCGCTGCTCGCGGTCCTGGGCGCCGCCGATGAAGATGAGGTCGTAGGCGGCGGGATCCAGGCTGTCGCCCAGCTCCAGCTCGTCCACCACCAGGGTGATGTCTCGCTCCTGGCAACGGCGGCGCAGGCAGATGATGTTGCCGCGGTCGCCGTAGAGGTTCATCGGCTTGGGATAGAGGTGGGCCAGGCGGAGGGCGGCTTCCACAGCCTCAGGCCTCCTCCCAGAAAGGCGGACGCTGGCCCCAGCGGGCAAGGAGCTTGCGCACCTTGAGCATGGCAGTGTAGGTGGGGATGACGTACAGCCGCTCGCCCTCCGGCGTGAGCGCCAGGGCCATCTCCAGGGCGGCCTCCGTATCTGCTTCGATGGCGGGATTGGCGTCGATATCAGCGTATTTCAGGCGGAGGGCCATGTCGGCCGCCCGCCGGCCGGAAGCCATCAGAAGAGTGGCCTGGCTGGCCAGCATCTCGAAGTCCACATCCCAGATCCAGGAGACATCCCGCCCGTCGGCGATGTCATCATTGAGCAGGAACAGGAGGTTCTTCGGCCCCTGCTCGGCGCTGATCGCCCGCAGCACCTGATTCAGGCCGGCGGGGTTCTTGGCCAGGATGGTCTGCACCTCGCGCCCGCGGACGATCATCCTTTCCTGGCGGCCGAAGGCGGCGGTGAAGGAGGCGACGCCCTTTTGTATGGCCTCCGCCGGCACGGCCAGCGCCACACCGACGCTCACTGCCGCCAGGGCGTTGTAGGCATTGTACAGGCCCATGAGGGGCAACGACAGCTCGAGCTGCCCCGAGGGCGTGGATAGGGATAGGCCCAAGGGGGCATCGGGCCGCTGCTCGACCCTGGTGGCCTCGATGGCAGCGGCCGGCCGCGCCCGGCCACAGCCGGGGCAGGACCAGTGGCCGACGTGCCCGTAGAACACAGCGCTGTAAGTGTACTCCCGACCGCAAGCAGGGCACCAGCGGGCATCAGCGGCGTGCTCGATCTCCTCCACGGCGCAAGAGATGTCGCTGACGGCGTAGAATAGGACGGGCCCGCGGCAGGCATCGGCCAGGCTGGCCACACCGGGGTCGTCAGCATTGAGGACGACGGTGGTGGAGGGAGGTAGAGCGGCCAGCGCCCGCCGCCAGATGGCAGCCACGCTGTCCACCTCGCCGTAGCGGTCGAGTTGATCGCGGAAGAGGTTAGTGAAGGCCACCACGCGGGGAGAGAGGGCAGCGGCTGCCTCTGGCAGCGTCGCCTCGTCCACCTCGAAGATGCCCAGACGTCGTTCGGGCTGCCGGAGCTGGCCGCGGGCGTCCGTCGCCTCGATGAGGCAGGCGGTGATGCCCCGCATGAGGTTGGAGCCACTGTGGTTGTGGACGGGCCGGAAGCCGCCCGCCTGAGCGATGTTCCTGACCAGCCGAGCGGTGGTCGTCTTGCCGTTGGTGCCGGTGATGAGGATGCAGCCATGGCCCAGCCGGGCCGCCAAGCGAGCGGCCAGCCCCGGCGCGACGGCGTCGGCCACCAAGCCGGGGAGAGCAGTGCCCCCACCGAACCCCAGGCGACGGCTGAGGACCGCCGCCAGCTTGGCCGCCGTCACTGCTGCTGCCGTGCGCGGGCCCGAGACGGCGCTCACTGGCTCTCCTTGCGTGCCTCGATGAGCTTCACCAGACCAGCCGCGAGGCTGTCGACCGCCACCACCTGAAAGCCCGCCCTCTGCAGGTTGGCGACGGTGTCGCGATTGATGTTGTCCCCCGACAGGCGCAACCAGGGCGGGTTCAAGAGATCCATGAGCCAGCCGAGGGGACCCCAGTCACTTCGAACGTGCTCCAGAAGTATAAGACGCCCGCCCGGCTTGAGCACTCGCCGCACCTCCGTCAGGCCAGCGATCGGGTCGGGCACCGAGCAAAAGACAAAGGAGGTGGCAACGCAATCGAAGGCGTCATCGGCGAAGCCCAGACGCTGGGCATCCATGATGCCGAACTCTACCGCCTTTCCGTCCTTGCGAGCCCTGTTTGCAGCCCGCGCCAGATAGCTCGGGCTCGGGTCTACCGCCACCACCGCAGCCTCGGGCGGATAGTAGACCATGTTAATCCCTGTTCCCACGCCCACCTCCAAGAGGCGACCGCCCCCTACTTTCGACCACAGGAGTCGCCTCCATCTGCCAGGCACTAGTTCTAGAATGACGTCCTGCAGGTCGCGTCGGTGCTGCTTCACCTTGGCCGGCTTCCAATCCTGCCCCTGGCTCGTCTGCGGGGACTTGCCCACCGTAGCCTCCTCGCCCGGCAAGCTCATGCTGCCGGCTTGAATCGGCGCAGGCGCAGAGAATTGGTCATCACCGATAGCGAGCTGAAGGCCATGGCCGCCGCTGCCAGGATCGGGTTCAGGAAGCCGAAGTCGCCGAAGAACGGCTGCAGGCCGCCCGGCACGCCCGTCCTCGAGAACAAAGGATACAGAATGCCAGCCGCAATGGGAATGAGGGCCACGTTGTAGAAGAAGGCCCAGAAGAGGTTCTGACGGATGATCTGAATGGTCTTCTTGCTGAGGGCGATGGCCATGGCCACGCCGCGCAGGTCGCCGCGGATGAGGGTGATGTCCGAGGCCTCCATGGCCACATCGGTGCCGCTGCCGATGGCGATGCCTACGTCGGCCTGAGCGAGAGCGGGGGCGTCGTTGATGCCGTCGCCCACCATGGCCACCACCTTGCCCTCGCCCTGGAGAGCGCGCACCTGGTTGGCCTTGTCCTCGGGCAGGACCTCCGCCAGCACGCGGTCGACGCCCACCTGGCGGGCAATGGCCTCAGCGGTGCGGCGATGGTCGCCGGTGAGCATGATCACCTCGATGCCCATCGCCTTGAGGCCGGCGATGGCCTCCTGAGCGCCCTCCTTGACCGTATCCGCCACGGCGATGACGCCCAGCACCTGGCCGTCGGCGGCCACGAACATGGCGGTCTTGCCCTGGGCCAGCAGCTCTTCGGCGGTCGCTGCGAAGCCGTTCAGCTTGGCGGCCCGCTGTTCCATCAAGGCGAGGTTGCCCAGGAGAACCTGGCGCCCGTCCACGCGGGCCTGAACGCCCAGGCCGGGCACAGCGACGAAGTCCTGCGCATCGGCCAGGGCCAGGCCGCGCTCCTTGGCCGCGGTCACGATCGCCTCCCCCAGAGGGTGCTCCGAGCCCCGCTCGGCGCTGGCGGCCAGACGCAGCACCTCGTCGGGCTGGCCGTTGGCCGCTAGCACGTCGGTCACCCGCGGCCTGCCCTCGGTGATGGTGCCCGTCTTGTCCATGACCGCCACCTGCACCCGATGGGCCATCTCCAGGGCCTCGCCGCCGCGTATGAGCACGCCGCTCTCCGCCCCCTTTCCGGTGCTCACCATGATGGCCGTGGGGGTGGCCAGGCCCAGGGCGCAGGGGCAGGCGATGATGAGCACAGCCACGGCGTTCAGGAGGGCGTAGGTCAGCGGCGGCGATGGCCCAACGACAAGCCACACAACGAAAGTGCCAGCCGCCACCGCCATGACCGCCGGCACGAAGTAGGAGGCCACAACGTCGGCGAGGCGCTGGATGGGCGCCTTCGAGCCCTGGGCCTCCTCCACCAGGCGGATGATCTGGGCGAGGACGGTCTCCGCGCCGACCTTGGTGGCGCGGAAGCGGAAGGAGCCCACCTTGTTGATGGTGGCGCCGATGACCGCGTCGCCGGGGCCCTTCTCCAGCGGGATGCTCTCGCCGCTGATCATCGATTCGTCCACCGCCGAGCGGCCCTCAAGGACGCTGCCATCGACGGGGATCTTCTCGCCCGGCCGCACGATCACGACGTCGCCGGGGGCCACCTGCTCGATGGGTATGTCCACCTCCTGGCCATCGCGCACGACGCGCGCCGTCTTGGCCCGCAGGCCCATGAGGCGCTTGATGGCCGCCGAGGTCCGGCCCTTGGCCCTGGCCTCCAGCCAGCGGCCGAGCAGGATGAGGGCGATGATGATCGAGGACGTCTCGAAATAGACGCTGGTCTCGATGGCCGCCGCCTCGAACAGGCCGGGCGCGAAGGTGGCGGCGATGCTGTAGCCGTAGGCGGCGCTGGTGCCCACGGCGATGAGGGTGTTCATGTCGGCGGTAAGGTGCTTGGCCGTTTTCCAGGTGCCCACGTAGAACTGCCAGCCGGCCCAGAACTGCACCGGCGTGGCCAGCAGGAAGGAGACGACGTTGATCCAGCGAACGGGGACATCGGCCAGGAGAGGGATGTGCTGATACTGAGCGCCCAGCATGAGGACGGCGCCGACAATGCCGGCGAAGAGCAGCTTGGCCAGGAGGGCGCGCTGCTCCCTCTCCCGCGCCTTGGCTTCGGCGTCCCCCTCCTCCGCCAGCTCGCGCAGGCGGTAGCCGGCGTCCTCCGCCGCCCGCCGCAGGTCAGCGATGGCGACCTGGCCGGGCAGGAACGCCACCGTCGCCCGCTCGCTCGCCAGGTTTACGCTGACCGAGAGAACACCCGGAACCTTCGCCAGGGCGTTCTCCACCCGCCGCACACACGAGGCGCAGGTCATGCCCTCTACGCCAACGGTGAGGCTCTCGCGGCGGGGCTCGTAGCCCGCCTCCTGAACGGCCCTAAACAAGTCCTCGATGCTGGTAACCTGGCCGGGCAGGAACGACACCGTCGCCCGCTCGCTCGCCAGGTTAACGCTGGCCGAGAGGACGCCGGGAACCTTCGCCAGGGCGTTCTCCACCCGCCGCACGCAGGAGGCACAGGTCATGCCCCCGACGGGAATGGTCACTCGCTGCTTGTCTTCCGCCTTACCCTCGGCCATCTGACAGCCCCCCTTTCTAGTTTGGCTGGGACTCCCTATCCGCCAGGGCCTCGTCAGCGGCCGCCTTACCGCGGCCGTGGTGGTGGCCGCCGTGGCACATCATCATGCCGTGGCTCCCTGATCCCGAACGCCCGCGAGCGAAAAGCCAGCCGCCCACTATCATCCCCACCATCATCAGTGGGCAAAGCAAGGCCATCAGCACGAACGGCACAGCCATGAATGACCAGTCCATCATGTCCTTCCCCCTACTTCCTCGCCAAGACCGCCGTCTTTGCTTCTAAGAGCGGCCAATCAGGGTGTAGAGCTCCAGCATCTCCTGCACCATCTGCTCCTCGCGGCCGTTCTTCACGCCGTCGATGACGCAGGTATGCAGGTGCCCCTCCAGGATGATGGCCTCCATCTTCTCGATCGCGCGGCGGACGGCGAAGCTCTGCTTGAGGATGTCGGGGCAGTACTTGCCCTCCTCGATCATCCGCCGCACGCCGGCCAGGTGGCCATCGATGTAATTCAAACGCTTGAGCACCTCTTCGCGCACCTCATCCTTCACGCCGCTCACCTCCTGCTTGTTCCCCGCTGCCTCCATTATAGCACAACCCACCCCCAGGGGGAGGGGGTATCCTATAGAATGGCGCCGGATTGTGTAATTGACGCAACGTGCGTGTGCTAGAATGGCGGCATGCGGCGAGTACTGCAAGTCGCCTGGCTCACGATTCACCCGCTCCCGTTCCTACCCGATGCTTGGAACGTGGTGATGGCGATACTGATGCTGTTTGGGGCGTCAGGCGTTGCTGGCGGCGGGGTGGCGGTTGCCAGCGGAGCGGTGCAGGGAATTGCTGGGGGCTTCGCTGTCCTGCTTGGGTTGTCGTTCGTCTTTGCGTTCTATGCTGCGCTTCGACTCCAGGGCAAGATAGACAAGTACGAGGAACAGCCGCGCCCCAATGTGGTGTTTGACGGCTTTGACGACATCCCAGCACAGACTCAAACTGAGCAGTCCGTTGACTTGGAGACAGGCAAGGTAAATCAGCGTTTCACCTTGGCTGAATTCCGCAGGGTGCGCTTTGCCAACTACCCTCAGAAGAAGGGCGAAGGCGCTGAGGCCAGGCAACTTAGTGGCCGCATAGAGTTATTCGATCAGCTTGGCTCTGAAAGACTACTCGAAGTTCGTGATGGGCGATGGGCGGATGTACCTGAGCGATGGCAGGCCGGGAGGGACATCAAATGGGTTGATCTGCCACCGTCTGGTGTATCTGCCACTCTGGACATTGCGACAAAAGGCCACGGCGAAGCTGAATGTTACGGGTGGAGCAACAGTGGTCGCGTGGGGCCGGGATTGGCTCCCGGCAGCTATCAAGTCCGTGTCCGTTTGGCTGTAGCCAACCTTGATGTCGACGACAAATACTTCTGGTTCACCCTCACTAATCCGGGCAAGGACGGTTTTATGGCGCTGACGGAGAGACAGGCGTTTGACAACGACTGCTCTGAAGATTGGGCGGCTATGAAACTAGCTCAGACCAAGGAAGTGCCGGAGAGTCGACAAGCTTGAGGAGCGCGTCCCTGAACGCGTACGGATTGTGGCGATTCTTGAACCGGAAGGCCACTTCGCCCAGGTAAGCGAGAGAGCCCGCCCCCCTACGGCCTGCGCTTCCTCCCCCACTCCCGCTTCCACCCCTACAGCCCGTGCTGCTGCCACCGGGGCTTGCGCTTCTCGAGGAAGGCGCGGGCGCCCTCCGTCAGGGAGTCGGCGCGGAAGGCCAGCGTGCGGAAGGCCTCGGCCTCGATGGCGAAGCCTTCGGCCAGCGGGCGGCCGATGCCGCGGAGCAGGGCCTCCTTGTCGCTGCGGATGGCCCCCTGCGGGAGCTGGCAGATCTGCTCCGCTAGCTGACTGGCGCGGGCCATGAGCTGATCCCTGGGCACGACCTCGTTCACCAGGCCGATGCGCAGAGCCTCCTCCACGTCGATCAGGCGGCCGGTGATGATAAGCTCCAGGGCGCGGCCCAGGCCGACGATCCGCCACAGGCGCTGGGTGCCGCCGTCGCCCAGGCCGATGTTCCAGCGTCGATTCAGGATGCCGAACTGGGCGTGGTCGGCGGCGAGGCGGATGTCGCACATGCAGGCGATCTCCAGGCCGCCGGCCAGGCAGTAGCCATTGATGGCCGCAATCATCGGCTTGTATATGTCCAGACCGAGGGTGTAGCCCAGGAAGCCCTCCAGGTTCTGGAGCTGCACCCGAAATCGATCCTCCGTAATGCCCAGCCACCCCTGGGATGCCTGCTTGAGGTCGGCGCCGGTGCAGAATGCCTTGTCGCCAGCGCCGGTAAGCACCGCCACGAGGGCATCATCGTCATCGCGGAAGGTGCGCCAGGCGTCGGTCAGGAGGTCCGCCGTCTCGCTGTTGACGCAGTTGAGAACCTCCGGCCGGTTGATCGTGATGTAGAAAACGTGGTTCCTCTTCTCGTAGACCGCTTTGGCTGACATCTCACGAAACCTCCTGTCAAATGATGCTTGCGGGGGCTGACCGGCTGGCCACTGCCTGGCAGGGCCGCGGTCAGACGCAGAACAGAATGTGCAGGACGTCGCCGTCCTGCACGCAATAGCTCTTGCCTTCGGTGCGGAGGATGCCCCGCTTGCGCGCCTCGGCCAGGGAGCCGCAAACCAGGATCTCCTGGCAGCCGATGGCCTCGGCCCGGATGAACCCCCTCTCCATGTCGGAGTGGATCTTGCCCGCCGCCAACTGGGCGGGGGTCGCCCGCGGCACAGTCCAGGCGCGGCACTCGTCTCCCACCACCGTGTAGAAGGTGATAAGGCCCATCAGGTCGAAGGTCTTCTGGATGACCCGCTGCACGCCGGAGTCGGTCAGGCCCAGCTCCTGGCGAAACTCCCGGGCCTCCTCCTCCGAGAGCTGGGCCAGCTCCATCTCGAGCTGGCCACAGATGGCCACCACCGGCGTGCCCGCAGCGGCGTAGCGAGCGGCGAACTCGCTCTCGATGTCCGCAATCCTCGCAATGTCCTCCTCTCCCACGTTGACCACCAGAAGGATGGGCTTCAGGGTGAGGAGGGCGTAGTCGCGCAGGGCTCTCTCTTCCTCGGCAGCCAGGTTTTGGACTCGTAGGGGCGTCTCGCCTTCCAGGGAGGCCTTGACCCGCCGCAGGATCTCCATCTCCCGTTCGCCAGCCTCTCGCTCTCCCGGCTTGGCCGAGCGCACCACCGGCGCCAGGCGTTCCAGGCGCTTCTCGACGATGGCAAGGTCGGCCAGGACCAGCTCGACGTCCATGGCAGCGATGTCTCGGTGGGGATCGATGCTGCCCTGGGGGTGAGGCACGTCCTCTCGCTGGAATGTGCGCACGACGTGGAGGAGGCCGTCGCTGGCCGACAGGGCGGAGAGGACCTGGCTAGAGGGGCCGCCGCCGCGCCCGACGGTAGCGCCCATGGCAGGCAGATCGAGGTAGCACAGCTCGGCCGGGGTGACCTTCTTGGACTGAAACTGAGCGGCCAGCTTGGTCAGGCGCTCGTCGGGCACCTTGACCACGCCGATGTGCGTCTCCACGCCCGCCCGGTGGCCGCCGGCTTCGGCGTGGCCATGGGTGAGGGCGTTGAAGACGGTGGTCTTGCCGCTAAGGGGAAGGCCAACGATGCCCAGGTCCATACCGCCACCCCGCCACCAGCATAGTGCCGCCCGAAAGGGGTGTCAACGCGAGGAGACGCCCATCGCCAGCCGGCACGTCTCCCGCAGGCAGCAGCGGTCGCAGAGGGGCGCCTTGCGGCAGACGGTCTTGGCGTGGCAGTCAATGAGGGCATGGTATTCGTTGAACAGTTGCACGTCGGGCGGCAGGGCGTCGCTGAACATTGCCTGCCAGGAGGTATAGCTGTCCCTGGCCAGCGCCAGGCCCAGGCGTGAGAAAACGCGGCGGGTGTAGGCGTCGATGACGAAGCTGGGCTTCTCGGCGGCGTAGAGGATGATCGAATCGGCCGTCTCCTGACCGATGCCGTGGGTGGCCAGAAGCTCCTGCCTGAGCTCCGGCAGGGGCAGGGCGAACAGGGCGTCCAGCTCGCCGCCGTGCTGGTCGAAGAGCATCTCCAGGAACGCCTTCAGCTTGCGGGCCTTGGCGTTGTAGTAGCCGGCGGGATGGACCAGGCGGGCCAGCTCATCGGGGCCGACCTGCAGGAGCCCCTGCGGCGAGAGGATGCCCGCCGCCCTTAGGTTTTCGATAGCTTTCTCCACATTTGCCCAGGCTGCCGATTGGGTGAGGATGGCGCCGACCACCACCTCAAAGGGCGAGTCCGCCGGCCACCAATGCTGAGGGCCGTAGGCAGCGTACAGCCGCCGGTATATCTCGAGAAGCCTCTCGGCGCTGGCCCTACGCACGGCTGGTTAGCTTTCCTGGGAGTCCCTGGCCGCCTTCTGAAGCCAGTCTGCAACGGTGGACTCGGGCACGCCATCGTGATGGAAGAGGTAGGGCTTCAGGTCCAACACCGGGGTGCCATCAATGGCATCCAGGCCACGCACTCGCAGCACATTGCCCTTGCGCTCCAGGAGAGCCACCGCCCTCAGCCCGATAGGGTTGGGCCTAACCGGGCTGCGCGTGGCGAACACCCCCTGAAGGGGAATCTGGGGGTCTCCCCGTGGGTGGACATGCGTTGTCGTCTCTCGAGGCTCCTCCGCCACGAGGTGCATCCAGAAGATGACGAAGATATGGGAGAAGGCCTCGAGGCCATCCAGAGCGCCCGCCCACCTGTCCTGCACAACGATCGTGGACTCCAGGCTTTCCCAGTCCCCCATGCGTGGCTCCTTCACAGAGTTACGCACCACCCCAATAGGCCTCACAACTACTGGTTCCAGCATCGCACCGTCCTCCAACTCGCTACAGTCTCAAGGGAAGTCCGGCGCTGGTCAAGACTGGCGAAGCAGCGAGCGCCGCGGCAGAAGAAGCACGGCCATCAGAAAGGCGAGCGCCGCCGTGCTGCCACCGAGGAAGAACGGCGCCGCCGGTCCTACTTGATCCCAGAGGACACCGGCCAGCACGCTCGATAGAAGGATCATCAGGCCCATCGCGCCCTGGTAAAGGCCCAGAGCGGTGCCCCGCCACTGCGCCCCGACGAAGTCAACCACCAGCGCTCTTCCCACGCTTTCGGTCAACGCCATGTAGATCCCATATACGGCAAACAGCAGCCAAACGTAGGCTCCAGCATCGATAACGGCGAAACCAAAGTAGACGACCGCAAAGATGGCGAAGCCGCCAGCAATGACGTGCCACCTCGCTACTCGATCGGAGACGATTCCCGCCGGCATCGCCAACAGGGCGTAAACGAGGTTGTAGAGCACATAGGCCAGGACCGCCTCGCTGACGCCCAGCCCGAGGTTGCGGGCCCGCAGGATGATGAATACGTCGCTCGAGTTGCCCAGAGCGAAAACCAGGCTTATCGCCAGAAAGACATAGTAGCCACCACCGAAGTCCCTCAGTCGTGGTCGGGGCTGCGACCCGCGCTCCTCCGGGGCAGGAGCCCCTTCGCCAACGCCCCGCAGCAGGAGGATCGCCAACACGGCAGGCACGACGGCTAGGGCGAAAATGATCCGGTAGTGCACGCCGATGAGAGCCAGCAAGGCCAGTGCAGCCAGCGGGCCGAATACCGCCCCCGCCGTATCGGCCGCCCGGTGAAAGCCGAAGCCGCGGCCTCGAACAGAGGGTGGCGTCCACTGCGCTATGAGGGCATCGCGCGGGGAGGTACGCACACCTTTGCCGAATCGATCCACCACGCGGGCAAACAGCACCGTAGGCCAGTGGAAGGCCAGGGCCAAGAAGACCTTCCCCACGGCCGATAGGCTGTAGCCGACCACCACGAAGGGCTTTCGCTTGCCCATCTTGTCGGAAAACCAGCCCGAGACCACCTTGAACACACTGGTTGTGCTCTCGGCCAGCCCTTCGATGGTCCCCACGATGGCGGCCGGCGCCCGCAGCGTCTCGGTGAGGAAGATGGGAACCAGGGGGTAGATCATCTCGCTGCTGATATCGATGAAGAAGCTCACTATGCCCAGACGGAAGACGTTTCTCTCCACTCCGGGCACGATGGAATCCCTGGCTGCAGGAGCGGCAGCACCTGGCGGCGGCTTGGCGTCCTTAGCAGTCATCTGACCTACCGACGAAAGGTTAGCACCTGGGCATTGTTTGAAACAGCGGCTACCTGCTCCGTGTTGCGGCTTCAGGCCTGTGGTGGGCTCGCCCATGGTCTGCACCACCGCCTGGCCGGGATTCTCCACTTCTGAAGATGGCCCTTTCCCAATAGCGCCGTATCTGCTATAATCTCAGCAAATGCCGCGAGAGCCCAACGAGTATACCGCCCGTGACATCCAGGTGCTGGAAGGACTGGAGGCGGTGCGACGCCGCCCCAGTATGTACATCGGAAGCACCGACCAGCGGGGCCTGCATCACCTCATCTACGAGATCGTCGACAACAGCATCGATGAGGCGATGGCTGGCTTCTGCGACCGCATCGACATCGCCATCCAGCGCGATGGCCACGTAACCGTCAGCGACAACGGCCGCGGCATCCCCATCGACACGCACGCAGGCACCGGCAAGTCAGCGCTGGAGACGGTGATGACCCTCCTCCACGCCGGCGGCAAGTTCGACCACCAAGCCTACAAGGTCTCCGGTGGCTTGCACGGCGTGGGCGCCGCCGTGGTCAACGCTCTCTCCTCAGAGATGAGCGTGGAGGTGCGCCGTAACGGCACGGTCCATCGCCAGGACTACCAGCGGGGCGTGCCCCAAGGCCCTGTGCGCAGAGTGCGGGAAACAGAGCACGGCCATGGCAGCGGAACCACCACCTGCTTCTTGCCTGACCCCAAGATCTTCCCAGCCCTGGACTACGATTTCGCCACCCTGATCCAGCGCTTTCGGGAGATGGCCTATCTCACCAAGGGCGTGTGGGTTCGCTTCACCGACGAGCGGCGGGACCAGGAGGCGAACTTCTACTTCGAGGGCGGTATCGCCAGCTTTGTGCTCCGCCTGAACAAGGACCGCGACGTCGTCCACCCCCAGCCGATATACATCGAGGGCGCCGCCAACGGCACCATTGTCGAGGTCGCGATCCAGTACAACGACGGCCTGCCCGAGTCCACCTTCAGCTTCGCCAATTGCATCAACACCATCGACGGCGGCAGCCACCTCACCGGCTTCCGCAGCGCTC
>Ga0315279_10002296_pt1 | contig 29124 bp, 26 predicted proteins | sample YL17G06_20_MG_FD_203694 | JGI IMG/M metagenome (GOLD analysis project Ga0315279, IMG submission 203694) | Sediment microbial communities from Yellowstone Lake, YNP, Wyoming, USA - YL17G06_20 | ecosystem: Environmental > Aquatic > Freshwater > Lake > Sediment | place: USA: Wyoming | collected... | reverse complement strand
GAGGACATCGTGAAATGCCGATGCTGGCTGCAATATTAAAGCGAAATGTTGACACTAAGGAGGCCGTAGCTTAAACTATGAAACTGTCCCCGACCGCGTGAATTCCAACGACAAGCGGGACAACTTCGGTAAAATAATTTTTCCTTCATTGCCCGTCTGACTCGCCAAAATTGGCTTTGTTTGGCTTTGTTTTCGATAGTTCATTGTTCATTGTTTATTGTTACAAGTCTCTTTTATTACTAATCTTACAACATTTTTGGCTTTTCGGAAATTGGGTTTGTTTTGCATAATTAGTTAAGTGGTTAAATGGTTAATTAGTTAATTGGTTATTGGTAATTGGTTAACGACCAATCACTAACGATTATTTTTGACTTGGGTTTGCTAACCCTGAAGGCCGTGCCCTACTGGGCGGTTTGTCGACTGGATATTTTAACATATTTTCAAAGAAAAGTCAATGAAAATCGATACTGGATTCTCGATACTGGATGCTCGATGTGATGAAGATGCAAAGTGGCAAAGGCATCCGCCTTCGCTAAAGCTACGCCGGACAGGACGGCGGACAGGCTCCGGCACAAAGCGAATAGGAAAAATAATTAAAAAGGCAAAAAGGAAAATGTAAAAGTGCGGGAAACTCTCTGCGCTGCTGCGGAATCCGGCACGCCCATATCTGGTTATGAATTCTCTGGATTGTGTCGCATGTAGAATTGTGTTATGATATAACTTAGCAATAATATGAAGACATAGTCTTGGAGTATTTGAGAAGTCGAATTATGTCTCATCCCAACAAATATGTAGATGCTGTTCTTAGTCGTTTGAAGCAGTTGCGTGAGGAGTCTCATATTACACCCGCGGAACTCGATGATAAACTCATCCTCGGCCCCGGCTGGGTAGAACGCTTTGAAACTGGTCGGACGGTTCCCAGCATAGGTTTGATTTTGGCCATTCTTCACGCACTGAGAAAGACGCCAGATGACTTGTTTGGCCACATAACTGCTGCTGGCATCCCAGGAGATTTTGAACGCCAAGTTTATGCGGTGCAGGATGGTCGAGACTTGCTTATTCGTTTTAATTACGCGGAATACGACGCACAATATCGATTGGCCAATGCGACTCTGGAGCAATTCAATGCCGTCGTCAAGACCCTGCGCGACGGCTTGTCTGTGCTAACAGAAACGGATGACGCGCAAGGACAGGCGGTTAAGAAGAATGCTGTTGCCGATGCTTTTTTGGCTGCTGTCAAACAGTGGCCACACGCTAACCCTTCTGATCTTTGGTGGTTCTTGATTTGCCGTGCCTACTGTGATCCCTTCAATCATCCGGCGAAATTTGCCCGGCTTAGTTTTGAGCAGAGTTGGAAACGAACCGGGGGCTGGGCATTAGAAGAAGTTTTGATTCGCCATTATGCACCCTTTCTGAAGAAAAATGGGATTAGCATTTGTATTCCTTCTATTGAAGAAAAAAGGCGACTTTTGAGATCGGTCAGAACATCGGAAAGGCTAGAAGCTGACAAGGTCGATGTTGTATTAACAGGAGATACCAAGCAAGGAAATACATTCTTCGGGGTTGTACACGTCAAGGCCAGCTTTGCAGAAAGACGAACCGATGACGTGCCAATGAGCCGCGCACTGATTGCTGCGGGATATACTTCCCCTTTGTGGACTATGGACTGTAAGAGCATGCCATCAGCCAAACCCGTGAACCGGGGTGAACTTGGTGACTCGCTCACCCTGAAAGGGGACGAAAGAAGCGCTAAGCGAAAAGATATCGAAGATGACGGGTCGTTCTCCGCTTGTTTTTCCTACAATTCAAATACGCTCCCCACTCCCGCCGCTCAAAGGGCCAAGGGGCGTATATATGTGTGCAACTTATCCAATCCCGATGATGCCTTCTCGCGGTTCATCATCAGCGAGTGGAGACGTTTTCATAAGCACTAAACAGGGGCTGAAAGTCGCGCTCGATGTACACAAGGCGGTTATTTGACGCACAGACATGAAGTGGATCTATTTCAAAACCAATGTAGCTGCAACCCAGTTTACGCGCGGCGATACCAGTAGTTCCAGAGCCTGAGAACGGATCCAACACGATAACGTCATCTCCTTGAACGCCGTAAGATTCAATGCAACGACGTGGCAATTCCTCTGGGAAACGAGAAAAATGTGGAGTTCCTTCAATCTTCTCGTTAGGAAATTCCCAGACACTTCGGACTGGCGGCGCAATTCTGAAATAATGGTCTTCGGATTTTGTCAGTAAATAAATAGATTCATGCTGGCGATGAGGCCTTCGGCATTTTCCCTCTGGCATGGGATTTAGTTTTCGCCAAATTACTTCGCCTCGGAATAGATATCCATTATCACAGAGATCTATAATCAATCTGTACGGAAGCGCAAGCAAGTTGCCATACCTGAGCCAAGGAACGTTCTCGTCAATATATGCTCTGCGTTTTGCCCGTGGCTTAACATACGCCGAGTTTTCGGGTGAAAGGCCAGACTGGTCTGGCCCCAGAGAACTATACCTACTATCGTCCGCTCTCCAGTTAACTGGTGTGTTATAGGCATCACCGAGATTGATCCACAGTAAACCACGCTGCTTGATCTTTGGGTAGACCATCAAAAACACCTTGGTGAGGAATTCTAAGTAGGAGCGAGGGTTTTCTTCGGTACCATTTCCGTTTGAGTCCCGTTGTCCCCAGTATGGTGGGCTCGTAATCACAATATCAACCGAATCATCCGGCAGTTGAGGTATCAGTTTCAAACAATCCCCCTCGATGACCCGGTTTAGCTCAAACGGTCCCAACTTTCTTCTCATTAATAGTTCTCCTGACTAAACCTTTGCATAATAATACCCCATTATATTGGTGGAGTCAAACGTAGAAAACTATAGACATTCAATTATTTTCACTTTTCATTTTTAGTGCCATCATTCCCCCCTTTCTCTTGTGTTTCAATTCTACCAAAACTGCATCCTTTTTCAACGGTAAAATTTAGGAAACCCGGCGTCGCCTCTGGCTATGCCGCGGCAGGCAGGGCAGGCACTTTGATGGTTAGACAAGCTCACCACAGGCAAGCTCAGTGTAAAGTGGATTTGTCTTTTTTGACAGGTTTTGGTTCTTTGCTTTTCGTCTCGGGTTCTTTCTTTGCGGTGTCCTTAGTGGTAGTCATTTTCTCGCTTTTTTCCGCTTTTTTGTAGCTCTCGCTTCTATAATCGGTTTGATAGAAGCCGGACCCTTTGAAAATTATCCCTGCTCCGGTGCCGATAAGCCGTTTCAGTTCTTTTTTGCCGCACACGGGGCACGTCCGTAGCGGCCTAGCTGTTATCATCTGGAACTTCTCAAATTCGTTCCCGCAGCTTTCACATCGGTAACTATAAGTAGGCATTATCAATTGATTATTTTCTATTGATTATTGATTATTTTCTCTTTACGGCTTTTGTTCGTCAAGTTCTTGCTGAGCTTTTTGTTCTGATGTTAGCTTATTTACAATCACCTTGCTTGGCCGAATCACCCGGCCGTTGAGCTTATACCCTTTTGCAAGTTCTTCTAACACAACACCTTCTTCTTTCCCCGCCTCATTCTTTTGTGTTATCGCCTCGTGCAGGGCTGGGTCAAACTTCTCGCCGAGCGATTTTATCTGTTCTACACCGTGCGACCTCAAAATGTCAAGCGTATGGTCGTAAGTAATCTTGATGCCCTTAATGGTATTGTCGGCGTTTTCAGCCGGCTGTGCATTTTGCAGCATGCGCTCAAAATTATCAAGAGCCGGCAGCAGCGTCCTTATTATCTTTTCCTTCTCGTATTCAATCGCATCTGCAATTTGCTTTGGCACCCGCTTTTGGAAATTTGCATAGTCGGCGCTGACCCGCAGATACTGGTTCACAGCGACCTTGTACAGTTCGAGCAGACACTTCGTCTTTTCTTTTTCAAGTTCCAGGACATAATCTGGTTCGTTCTTATCGCTCGGTAGTGTTTCTTCTGAGCGTTTCTTACAGTCTTTCAGTGTTGCACGCAAATCCTGTAAAAGCTCGCTTCTTAGTGGGAGTAAGGATTCCAGCAGACCGTAAAAATCCGTCAGCTCGTTTTCTTTCTGTCCCTGCTGCTCTTCTTTTGGTTTTTCTTTGTCTTTGTGCTTCATTGGTTGCTGCCAAACTGTCTTTTCAGTTTTTCCAGGAAGCCCACCGATTTTGGAGAAACACTTTTGTTTTCGGTTTTGGCGAATTCTCTTAACAGTTCCTCTTGTTTTGCGTTTAGTTTTGCCGGCGTTTCGATAACAACTTGCACAAGCTGGTCGCCGGTTCTGCGCGTTCGCACATCCGGCAGGCCCTGGCCTTTTATCCTGAACACACTTCCGTATTGTGTCCCTGGCGGGACCTTCAACTGTTTTGTGCCGTCTAAGCTTGGCACGTCAATAGTCGCTCCTAAAGCCGCCTGAGTGAAGCTTATCGGCACTACGGCAATCACGTTGTTTCCGTCGCGCTCCAGAAATTCGTGCGGTTTTGTTCTCACATAGCAATATAGGTCTCCTCTTGGTCCGCCATTTCGGCCTGGCTCGCCTTCGTTTGCGACCCTTACGCCCTGTCCTTCGTGGACGCCGGCTGGAATCTTGATATGGACCAGTCTCTTCTTCGGCACTCGTCCTGTGCCTCTGCATTTTTTGCACGGGTTGGTAATTATCTCACCGCTGCCCCTGCACTGTGGACACGTAGAGACCATTTGGAAAAAGCCCCCTCCTCTTGCAATCTGGCCCGTTCCGCCGCAAGTTGGGCATCGCCCCGGAGTCGTCCCTCTTGGATAGCCGTTCCCGTCGCATTCAGGGCATATATCCTGGCGGGCAAACTCGATGGTTTTTTCACTGCCCGTCGCTATATCATTGAGCGTCAGTTCAACGGTTGTTTCCAGGTCATACCCGTGTGTCGGCCCGGCCCGCCGCCCACCCCTTCTGCTTCTGGTCCCGAAGATGCCGCCAAACAGCTCATCGAATCCGAACATGCTGAAGATATCTTCGACGTTCATCCGTGAAAAGTCGTGCATGCCGGTCCCTCGCAGACCTTCGTGCCCGAGCTGGTCGTAGCGCTGCCGCTTCTCGGGGTCGCTTAGAACCTCGTAGGCCTCAGCGCATTCTTTGAACTTGGCCTCGGCGTCTTTGTTATTCGGATTCTTATCCGGATGATACTTCATTGCCATACGCCGATAGGCGCGTTTAATCTCATCGGGCGAAGCGACCTTGCCGACCCCGAGAACCTCATAATAGTCGCGTTTGGCCATTGTTTCGTATTTCGTTTATCGTATTTCGTATTTCGGCTTGGTCAGAGTTTTTTAACCAGGCTGGAAATCATACGCCCGATGTGGTCGAGCTTTTCGAGCAGCATGTTTTCCTGTCTCTCGTCAATATAATTTAGCATTTTTGCTATGCTCACCTGTGTTTCAAGCTCGCCACAGCTACCTGAAGAAATGTAGAGGAACTGTTTGTACTCTTTGTTGTGAAACCGTCTGAAGCCATCTGCCACGTTTGAAGGAATCGATATCGCTGACCGTCTCCTCTGTGCCGTCAGTCCATAGGTTTCTTCTTTTGGGAACGTCTTAGTGAGCCGGTAGATGTCGGCAACAACTTCGATGCCTTTCCGCCATATTTCCAGGTCTCTGTACGTTTTTATTGACATAGTCGTCCAAACACTCGAACTACGAAATACGAATGACGAATCACCTAACTGACCCCGGTATCGGCTCTTCTTTGTCTTTATCCTTTAATTCAGTCACCAGCACGCTGGTAGTCAGCATCAGTCCCGCTACAGAGGCCGCCATTTCCAGTGCTGTTCTGGCAACCTTTGCCGGGTCGATAATGCCGGCCTCGAACATATCTACAAGCTGACCCGTATTGGCGTCATAGCCGAGGTTCTTTTCTTTTTCCAATCTCTCTAAAAGTTGCGCAACAACCACGTCGCCGTGCTCACCGGAGTTCTCTACAATCTGAGCTGTCGGCGATTTGAGTGCATTTATCACAATATCAAAGCCGATTCTCTCATCCCCTTTGGCCTTCGACTTGGCCTTTTCCACCGGGCTGATGGCTCGCAGGAACACCACGCCGCCGCCCGCCACAACACCCTCCTCAGTCGCTGCTCTTGTGGCGTGCAGTGCGTCATCAAGCAGGTCTTTGCGCTCTTTCATTTCTGTTTCGGTCGCGGCGCCGGCCTTGATGACCGCTACTCCGCCCGTCAGCTTCGCTAACCGTTCCTGTAGCTTCTCACGGTCGTAGTCGCTGGTCGTCTTTTCGATTTGACTGCGGATTTGCTCGCAGCGTGCGGTGATATCTTTCTTTTTACCGGCACCCTCAATTATTGTGGTCGTCTCTTTAGCCACAGCTATCTTTTTCGCCTGGCCTAATTGTGAAAGCTCAATCTTTTCAAGCTTGATGCCTAAGTCTTCCGTAATTACCTGTCCGCCGGTCGCTACGGCTATATCGCCCAACATCGCCTTCCGGCGGTCTCCAAAACCGGGTGCCTTAACGGCACAGGTCCTTAACACACCTTGCAGCCGGTTAATAACTAATGCCGCCAGCGCTTCCCCCTCGACATCCTCTGAAATGACCAATAGTGGCCTGGCTACGGAAGCAATTTTTTCCAATAGCGGAATAAGCTCACGAACGTTGGATATTTTCTTCTCGTGCAGCAGAATATAGGCATCTTCAAAAACGGCTTCGAGAGTTTCGGCGTTGGTGATAAAGTACGGTGATATAAAACCTTTGTCGAACTGCAGGCCTTCCACCACGTTCAGCTCATTTTCCATCCCTTTGCCTTCTTCAATCTCGATGACGCCTTCCTTGCCGACCTTGTCGATAGCATCCGCTAAGATTTCACCGACCGATGGGTCGTTGTTTGCACTGATAGTCGCCACTTTTGCAATATCGCTGTGGCCTTTTACGGGAACGCTCACCGACTGGATAAATTTGGCGACAGCTTCAGTCGCTTTATTGATTCCTCGCTGGATGGCCATCGGATTCGCCCCTGCTGTTACATGCTTTAGCCCTTCTGAGTATATCGCTTCTGCCAGGACTGTCGATGTTGTTGTCCCATCGCCCACAACATCGCTGGTCTTGCTGGCGACCTGATTGACCATTTTTGCACCCATATTCTGGAACGGCTGCGGCAGCTCGATTTCTTTACTGACTGAAACCCCGTCCTTTGTTACCTTCGGAGAGCCCCAGCTCTTGTGCAGAATAACGTTTCTCCCCGTTGGTCCGAGGGTAGCTTTGACCGCTTGAGCTAACTGGGCCACACCGTCTTTAAGGTGTGTTCGTGCTGTATTGTCAAACATCAATTGCTTTGCCATTTTTTATCACCTCGTTTTTTGCACTCTAATATTTTTCGTTTTCCTCTTTGTGCCTTTGTGCCTGATGCTATTTTTCAACAATTCCCAGAATGTCGCTTTCCTGTAGAATTACATATTGTTCCCCGTCGATTTCGACTTCGCTGCCTATGTATTTTGCGTAGATGACTTTATCGTTTTTCTTTACAGACATCTGGCTTCGTTTGCCGTCCTTGAGAAGCTTCCCTGGGCCGGTGGCAATCACCTTGCCGATATGTGGTTTTTCCTTCGCCGTATCGGGCAGGATGATCCCGCCGGCTGTTTTCTCTTCGGCCTCTGATTGTTTTATCACAACTCTATCATCAAGCGGTATTAGTTTCATAGTTCACTCCTTTTCAATTATGGACCTCTAAAAAAGACTTCCGCAGAATTAAATAATCAATTATCAGTAATCAATAATCAATAACTGTGTTAATCAGACATTGTAGGGTGGGCTTTAGCCCACCAATTTCCTGAAAATAGTTTAAATTATCATTCTTTTATTGGGACAAGAGTTATCGACTTCAGGTTCATCACAGCTCCGCGCGGCATAGTTTTTGGCTTGACCGTCAGCGTATATACGCCGGCTTTGCTGATTTTTACCGTCCCGAGTTTCTCACTGACAAAATCCGTCCAGCTTCCGGTCTCACGGATGGTGCCGTTAAGCTCCTGCTCGGCGACGCTGACGCTGTATTCGCTGCCGCCGTTGCCAGGGCTACAGGCGAAGGTCATTTCGACAGTGAAGCTGCCCGGTTTGTTTACCTTGAACTCCCACGTTACGTAATCCTGCGGGTTTGTCCAGTATCCGATGTTGTCCTTGCCTCCGCCGGATTCATATCTGGCGGTGCTGCCGTGAACGGTTGCATCCGATGCCTTCAGAATTACCGAGCCGTCTTTCGATTGCTTCAGCATGCCCTGCGGTGCGACATCCGGCTCGCCTTTGATTTCAAGCACGACAACAGTATCGATAGGGTCGAGTGCCTTTTCAGGCAGGGTTATCACAATGTTTTCCTCACTTTCCTGGCTGACAGCCAGCCCAGCCTTCTTGTCAGCTAATAAGTATGCCTTTTCGACCTTATTTGTCAGGCCTGCTATCTCCAGTTTCCCATTCGCCGGCCACTCGAAGATATGCAGATACAGCTTGCCGGGCTTTGCAGTGCACCGTCCCCACGGCATCATTCCGAATGGGCTGGCAGTCGTTCCGTAAATGCTTTCGCCGTTTACCTTCATCCATTCGCCCATCGCCGCCAGACGCTCAACGCTCGGCTGGGGGATAAGACCCTCCGAGGTAGGTCCCACATTCAGCAGGAAGTTGCCGCCTTTGCTCGCAATGTCCACTAAGTTGCGTAGCAAGACCTCATTTGATTTCCAGTTGTCGTCATAAGACTTGTAGCCCCAGGTGTCGTTCATTGTCATACAGGTTTCCCAATCAACCCCAGGCAATCCCCGAGGCGGAATCTCCTGTTCGGGAGTTCCGAAATCGCCGGCGTATTCCTCGTCTTTGCTGAAACCTTCCATTCCTTTTCGGCCTTTGCCGACACGGTTATTGATAATGATATTCGGCTGCAGCTCCCGAACGTAATTATACAGGTCCTTGCCCTGTTCCTCCGTCCATTCCGGTATCCATTCGCCGTCAAACCACAATACTCCCAGCGGGCCGTAATTATTTACAAGCTCCTTGAGCTGCGGTTTCATATAGTTTTCAGCATATCGCTCGAAGTTTGGATTTGACCGGCTGCCGTCGTTGTAGTTGGGGTAGAAAGGCCCCTGGGCATCCGGATGATGCCAGTCCATAATTGAGTGATAGAAGCAGAGCCTGATGCCTTGTTTCTTGCACGCTGCCGACAGCTCCCCAAGAATATCTCGCTTAAATGGCGTAGCATCCATAATATCGTAGTTGCTCACCTTCGAATCCCATAAGCAGAAACCATCGTGATGCTTGCTGGTGATAACGATATATTTCATTCCCGCGTTCTTGGCGATGCGGACCCACTGGTCGGCGTTGAGCTTGGCCGGATTGAACTGCCCGGCGAACTGCTCATACTCCGCGACTGGTATGTGGGCCGAGTTCATAATCCATTCGCCGATACCCTGTATCTGCTGGCCCTTATATGTCCCGGCCGGCACAGAATAGATGCCCCAGTGGATGAACATTCCAAAGCGCGCCTCACGCCACCACTTCATCCGCTCATCCTTGCTTATGGTTTTCTTGTCGCTCTGCAGCTTGGGGCCGGGTGATTTCGCCGCTTCTCCTATGCAGCTTAGGGTTGCCGCCATACACAGCGTAGCGGCTATTATCGCCAGGTTTGTCCCTTGCCTGTGCATCCGGGATTGAATCGCCTTGATGTCCATTTTGTTGCTTCCTTGTCTGTTTTGTTCCATTCGGAGAATATTTGTCGCGTTTTTGCCGCCTAATTTTTTTACATCATATCCATATCTTCATTCATCCCTGGTCCTCTCGGAGGTCCTTCTTCTTTTTCTTTCGGCTTTTCCGTGACCAGACAGCCTGTCGTCAATAGCAGCCCGGCTATACTCACAGCGTTTTGTAAAGCAATCCGAGTTACCTTTGCAGGGTCAATTACGCCGGATTTGAGCAGGTCTTCGTATCTGCCTGTCTCGGCGTTGTAGCCAAAGCCGCCTTTGCCTTGTGCTACTTTGTTGACCACTATGTTCGCAGTTGCGCCGGCGTTGGCCGCAATGTAGTAGCAGGGCATTGTGAGGGCTTTTCTTAGTATGTCTGCACCGGTCTTCTCGTCGCCTTCAAGTTTTAATTGTTTGACTGCATCCATACACCGTATCAAAGCTACACCTCCACCAGGCACGATACCTTCTTCAATTGCTGCTCTGGTGGCGTGCAGGGCGTCTTCAATGCGGGCCTTTTTCTCTTTCATTTCCGCTTCGCTGGCGGCGCCGACATTTATCTGGGCAACCCCGCCGGTCAGTTTCGCCAATCGTTCCTGCAGTTTCTCTCGGTCGTAATCGCTGGTGGTAATTTCGATTTCATCTTTGATTTGTTTGATTCTGCCGTTAATGGCTTCCTGGCTGCCGGCCCCTTCAATGATGATTGTATTGTCGTTGTCGATGGTTATCTTCTTGGCCTGGCCTAACTGCTTGATGCCGATGTTTTCCATCTCGATTCCAAGGTCTTTGAAAATCGGCTCAGCGCCCGTCAGTATTGCTATGTCCTGCAGCATTGCCTTTCTGCGGTCGCCGTAACCGGGTGCCTTGACCGCTGCAATCTGCAGGATGCCTTTTAGCTTGTTGACCACTAATGTCGCCAATGCTTCACTCTCGACGTCTTCTGCGATAATAAGTAGTGACCTTTTGGTTCTTGAGACCTTCTCCAGCAGCGGTATGAGCTTGGCCACGTTGCTGATTTTCTCCTCATAGACAAGGATGAACGGCTTTTCCAGCTCGCAGGCCATATTATCGGGGTCGGTTACAAAATGTGGCGAGAGGTAGCCGCGGTCGAACTGCATACCTTCGACAAACTCAACGGTGGTCTCGAAACCCTTGCCCTCCTCAATAGTGATAACGCCATCCTTGCCGACCCGCTGAAAAGCGTCAGCCATAATCTTGCCGATTTCGGCATCATTGTTGGCCGATACCGATGCGATATGGATTATGTCATCGGGTTTGGTGGCATTAATCGGCTTTGCCATTGATGTTAGCATATCCATTACTGTCTTGGCCGCCTTTTGCATCCCGCGATTTAAGGCCATACCATCAGCGCCGGCAGCGAGGTTTTTGTAGGCCTCTTTGAACAGCGCTTCGGTCAGCACGGTAGCGGTTGTTGTTCCGTCGCCGGCGATTTTTGAGGTCTTGCTCGCAGCTTCCCTTACTAATTTCGCACCGAGATTTTCGTTTTTGTCGATAAGCTCGACTTCTTCAGCGACTGTTACGCCGTCCTTGGTTACAGTGGGGCCGCCCCAGCTTTTGTCGAGGATTGCGTTTCGGCCTCTCGGACCCAGGGTTGGTTTGACCGCTGCTGCGAGTTTTTGCACGCCGGCCAGCAAAGCTGCTCTTGCATTGTTTTCGAATGCCAATTGTTTAGATGCCATAATTATTTGCCTCCTTATTTATAGTTGCAAATTGCCGATTGTCTCTTGGTGTCATTCCCGCGCAGGCGGGAATCCAGATTTATAAAAATCTGTGTTAATCAGTGTTAATCCGTGTCTAACCTATCTTTTACCTCTGTGTTCTCTGCCTGCCCTGCGTAGTCCCTTCAGGACGAAGCGGGGTGCTCTCTGTGGCTAAAATATCTAACAATCTACGTATAATTTATATCAAACGTGCAAAGAATATGCCAGTCTTTTGTGCCATCCGAGGGGTTTCCCACTCTTAACTTCCTAAGTGGTTTATCTGGCCGTAATTATGGGAAATAAAAATCGGACGCCTTTGTTTGGCAGGTGTGGCAGGATAGTGTTTCGGGGTAGAAAAGGTGCCAATTTTGGCATAACAAAACGGCTTACTCCGCCAAGTTGACAGGTTCTTTTGTCATTCCCGCGAAGCCTGTCCCGAGCGCACCTGTCCTGCTTGCCCTGCGAAGCCCTGCCGTTTAGGGCGAAGTGGGGAGCGCAGTCGAGGGAGTCGAGGAATCTGTTGGATAATTGTCATTCCCGCGCAGGCGGGAATCTGTGGCGGGTCCGTCTGGCGGGCCGGGGGTCATTGCGAGGCCGAAGGCCGTGGCAATCTCGTATTCCCTTTTGGATTTTGTGCTTTGGTCATTTGGACTTGTCCGCCTACGGTGGATTTCGAGTTTCGTATTTCGTGCCTTCTTTTAACGAGCATCGAGTTTTATCCGCCGTAAGCGGAATCCACTCACCAATTCACCAATTCACCAATTCACTATTTCCCTTTGTGTCCTCGTGGCAAAAACCGCTCAAAACATTTGCCTTGCTTCACGTAAATTTGGTAATAAAATATGTTTTACATAGGTAGTATTGTATGACTCCGTTTTTAAGAAAGGAAAAAGAGATGAAAACTGCAATTATGATCGTGATGACGTTGGCTCTGGCGGCCGGTCCGCTCTATGGCGCCGCCGAGCAGCCCCTACCTCCGTCTTCGAGCGAAGGCATGAACGTTCCTCCACCGACGCCGGCCCAGGAGCAACCAGAGGTTTTGACCCGCGGCCCCGTGCATGAGTCCTTTGCCGAACCGGTCAACTTACAGGTTCAGGCGGGTCTGGTGGCCCCGACCCAGCCGCCGCCCAACATCAAGGAAATCCCGCCGACAGAAAAACCAGCGGGCGAGCAATACATCTGGGTGCCGGGCTACTGGTCCTGGGATGAGGACCGGAACGGCCACATCTGGGTCAATGGTTGCTGGCGAGTCGCCCCGCCTAATATGTATTGGGTGCCCGGATACTGGACCCAGGTGGCCGACGGTTGGGAGTGGGTAGCCGGTTTTTGGGCGCTGGCCGGCGTTCAGGAAATCGAGTATCTGCCGGCCGCTCCGGCGTTCGAGGATGTGCAACCGCCCGGTCCACCGCCATCCCCGGACAACATTTGGGTGCCCTCCTGTCAATACTGGTACCAGGGCCACTATGTTCGGCGGCCAGGGTACTGGCTGGTGGCGCAACCAGGCTGGGTCTGGGTGCCTTCTCACTACGTTTGGACGCCGCGGGGCTACATCTTCGTCGCGGGGTACTGGGACTACTCGCTCGAACATCGCGGCGTGTTGTTTGCGCCGGTCTATTTCCCGCGGTCCGTCTATAGCCGGGTGGGCTTCTCTTACTCACCTAACATCGTCATCGACATCGGCGTGTTGAGGCTCAGTCTGTTCACCTGTCCGCGTTACTGTCACTACTACTTCGGCGATTACTACGATGACGCTTACCTCCGCGTCGGCATCTATCCGTGGTTTGAAAGCGAGCGAATCCACACGTGGTATGACCCCATCTACGTGCATGACCGCTGGCGGACCCACAGGGACGAACCTCAATGGGAGGAGCACGAGAGGCATGAGTATGATCTCCGCCGCGATAACAAGGACCTTCGTCCGCCGAGGACGTATCGCGAGATGGAGACCAGGCAGGCCAGGTTGCCCGAGCCGCAGCGAAAAAACCTTCAGGTGGCCCAGACGCTGACTGCGGTCGTCGCCGCCAGCAAGGCGACCCCGCTGAAGTTCGAGCATATCAATACCAAAGCACAACAGAAGCTCACCACACAAGCGACCGCAGTGCGCAAATTCCGCGAGGAACGTATCCACTGGGAGTCCACATCGGCAGGTCGCAAGATTGTCCAGCCACCCATGGAACGCAAAGGTCCTGTGACACCGCCGACCGAGCATAAGGAGCCGGTGTCACCGCTTACGGAGCATAAGGGTTCGGTGACTCTACCCGCGGAGCACACGCCTCCGTTCGTTTCGCCGCGTGAGGTCCGGGTGACCAAGCCGGAGAAGGTGAAAATCCCCAAGTCGCCTATCGTCGGCAAGCCGGCCGATTCGAGAAAGTCGGAGGCCGGCCCGCCGGCCAATCCGGACAAGGAGCACCAGCGCACAGGCGATGCCAAGGATAAGGATAAAGACAGGACACAAAAGTAAAAATTTTAATGTTTACCCGCCGTTCGTTTGGCGGGTTTACCCGCCGGAGCTTGCTCGCCTGTGGCGAGGTGGGTTTATCCGCCAGATTTATCCGCCAGAGGTTTGGCGGACGTGCGGCGGACAAGTTGCGATTGGCGAATGCGGATTTGGGTTTTAAGGTGAAGTTATGGGTAACGAGATTATGAGGACACCGGGAGGTGGGAGTGATTCGCCATTCGAACGAATCAAGCGAACAAATGATACGGGCAATGAATATTGGTCGAGCAGGGACTTTGCACAGATTCTCGGTTACTCAGATTATCGCAATTTCGAGCAGGTCATTAAAAAGGCCAAGACGGCCTGTTTTAACAGCGGGCATCGCATAGAGGATCATTTCGTTGATATCACCGAATTGATCGAAATAGGCAAAGGCGGCCAAAGACCCGTGAGTTCCGTGTATATGTCCCGTTACGCCTGCTATCTGATAATACAGAACGCCGACCCCGGCAAGGAAATAGTTGCGCTTGGACAGACATATTTTGCCGTCCAGACCCGAAGGCAGGAAATTTCCGAACAGGAGGTCGAGGATAATCGGCGTTTGCTTTTGCGTCAGGAGATAAAAATACATAACGTGCGTCTTGCAGGGGCCGCAAGAGAAGCAGGCGTAATCAAGGCAAAGGATTACGCTATTTTTCAAAATCACGGGTATATGGGTCTTTACGGCGGCCTGACCGCCCAAGATATTCATCGCCGCAGGGGTTTGAAAAAAAGACAGCAAATTCTCGACCATATGGGCAGCACAGAACTTGCGGCGAATCTGTTCCGCGCCACGCAGACCGAAGAAAAAATCAGACGCGAAAATATCAAAGGCAAGGAAAAGGCCAATCGCACCCACAGGGAAGTCGGGGCCAAAGTCCGCCAGACCATCAAGGAGCTTGGAGGAACAATGCCGGAAGACCTGCCTGCGGCAGAAGATATAAAGAAGCTCGAAACAAAACAAAGAAAAGAATTAAAAGGTGAACCAAATTGACCAGATGGGTTACGCCCTTTACGGCCTGACGGCCGACTAAATCGCAATTGTTGAAGGACACAGCAAATCAGATTGACGAGATACTCGTCACCCCTGTCTTTCACCCTCCCTCGTCTTTCGCCCTTCGTCCTTCGCTCTTCGTCCCTGCTCCCAAAGTCAAGAAGTGCAAAAAAATGGTCCAAAAAGTGTACATTTTGGTACATTTTTGCTCAAAACACGTTCATTTTTGACAAAAAAATGCAAAAAAGTGCAAAAAAACACTCATTTTTACCCCCATTTTTATCCCAAAAACGCAATAGTCCTATAAAATCACATCTTTTACTATCACCAACCGCCCCATTTTTCAAAATTTCCTTCAAAAACTCCTATTTCCACCTATTTTCCGACTTTTTTTCTCTTCTTTCGTCCCCTTTTCCTGCTGTCTTCTGTCGCCCCTCATCCATCCTCCATCCCCCGTCTGTTTCGAGTTTTAGATTTCGGTCATTCGGATTTGATAACATAATGCTCTGCGCCCTCGGCGTGCTCGGCGGTGAGAAATACCACTAAATATCTATGCAGAAATGACGATTTTTCTGGCGAATTTTCCGGAGTAGAAGTAAAATTAGGAGGCAGATGAGCGAAGGCAAATTAAAGATTGCGATACTTGGTCTGGATGGGGAAGGTCAGCTTTTAGTCAAAGCGGCCTCTGGAATTGATTATTTTCAGATTCAGGCGGTTGCCGACAGGGATGCCAATCTTGCTGAAAGGGTGGGTGCGGAGCACAAATGTGCCGGCTATGATGATTACAGGCAGCTTGTGATGCAAAATCAGCTTGATTGTTTGCTGGTTGCCGCCGGCATGCATAGTTGCGACGAGCATATACGGGCGGCGATGAAGAATAAATTCAATGTACTCAAGCTGGCTCCGGCGGCGAGGAATTTTGAAGAGGCAGTGGAATTTGTGCGGCTTGCCGAGGATGAGGGTGTAAAGTTTGCCATTGCCAATCCCTATCGGTTTGCCCAAAGCTTCCGCGCGTTCCGGCAGTTTTTGCAGGAAGGCCGGCTTGAAGAAGTTTTTCTTATAACTGCTTTCTGCAATGTCGGCGATGAAGCCGGCCCTTCGTGGCGCACCGACCCGAGGTTGGCCGGCGGGGGAGTGCTGCTGTGTAACTGCTATCAGATAATCGACCAAATAATGCTGAACTTTTCGATACCGCAATCGGTCTATTCTCTAAGTACCAGCCAGGCGGCGGATAAACAGCAGCGACTTTGTTTGACAGAAGATACCTCGCTTGTAACGATGAAGTTCAGCGATACCCTTACAGGCAATCTGGTAGCTTTCCGACGAGCCGGGCCGGGAGCGAAACAGGAGTCCCTGAGTGTCTATGGCAAAGATAGGATTATAATGGTTAATCACAGCGGGTTTGCTATCAGCGATGGTCTCGGGCAGATAATTGAGGAAACAAAGTATGACGACGATGAGCTTTGCTGTATGACGGAGCTGCTGAAAGATTTTACTATGAGTATATTACTGCCGGAGGAAAATAAGCTTTGCAGCAGCGGGAGAGAGAACCTAAAGAATATGGCCGTGATTGAGGCCGCTTACCTTTCGGCTCGCACGTCTCTGCCGGAGGAGCCGGTGAGGATTATGCAAATGGTGCAATTGGGGCCAAGAGATATTTAGGAGACCTGTAGGTAGTGAGTAAAAAAGCAAATGTTTGACAAATAATGGGTCAGATAGTTTCTTATGTAAATTGTTAATCTTTACTATAGTCTGATTATTTGGAGAATTCGGTATGGAAGAGAGCAAAAAGAAGCCAATTATGATAGGTGTTATTGTGGTATGCCTGGCATTGGCCGGCTTAATAACTTATCTCAGGTATTCTGGAGGCTCCGGCGGCGTCGCAGGCATCTCACCGGCGGAGATGATTTGGGTCAAGTGCAGCAATAAGGCCTGCAACGCCGAGTACCAGATGGGTAAGAGAGATTACTACCAATACATTAAGGAACGTGCCAATCCCTTGAGCCAGGCCGCTCCGCCATTAGTCTGTAAGAAGTGCAGCCAGGAAAGCATTTATAGAGCCGAGAAATGTGGAAATCCGCAGTGCGGGATAGTGTTTTTTGTGGATTCTGTTCCTGGCGATTTTTCAGACCGCTGTCCCAAATGCAAACGCAGTGAAACAGAGGAATCCAGAAAGAAAAGGTTAGCTGAGCGAGGCGGATAGCAAGCACGATAGTCGTTGGTCGATAGTCGTTAGTGGTTGGTGAACAACGGCACAACCCAGCATAAAACACCGACACAGAAAGTCAGGACAGTCTGTGGACTAAATACTAACGACTAAAGATTTTTTCAACCGTCTATTTCGGTATGCAGGATGGGCTGGTTGGTTCTATATTGCAATCGATTAACCAGTTTCCCGCCATCATTGCAAAGTCGTAAAAGTCAACCTTGCAGTCATCATTTAAGTCACCTGCAAGTTTGTACTGGCAAACCTCCCTCAAGCCAAGACTATAGTCCCGTCCCGCTGCGATGGCAAAAAAGCCTCTGCCCGATGGTGACGTCGCCTGACCATATTCATTGTCGCCCCAACCAACTATAGAACCATCTTTCTTTAAGGCAAGACTGTGCAAATATCCTGCAGCGATGGCTACGAAATCATTGCCCGGTGGTGGTGTTGCCTGACCATAAAAATTCCAGCCCCAGCCAATTATTGAGCCATCTCTCTTTAAGGCCAGACTATGCAACTCTCCTGCAGCAATGGCAACAAACTCATTGCCTGGAGGCGGTGTTGCGCGGCCATCTTCATTCCAGCCCCAGCCGACTATCGTGCCATCGGATTTTAAGGCAAGACTATGGTAACCTCCTGCTGCAATGGCAATAAAGTTGTTACCGTCAGGCGGTGTTGCCTGACCGGCCCAAACGGGGTCGTCATACCCCGTATAATAGTTACAGCCCCAGCCGATTATGGAACCGTTGGCCTTTAAAGCAAGATTATGCAACCCTCCAGCAGCGATGGCGACATAGTCTGTACCCGCAGGTGGTTTTGCCTGGCCATAACAGTTGTTGCCCCAGGCGACTATCGAGCTGTCTCTTGTTAACGCAAGACTATGGTTATATCCAGCGGCGATGGCAACAAAATTATTGCTGTCATGTGAAGCCCCCTGACCAAACTCGTTGTAACCCCAGCCAACCATCGAGCTGTCTTTCCTTAACGCAAGACTGATGTTTTCTCCTGCTGCGATGGCAATGTAGCATCCGTCAGGAGCAGTTGCCTGACCATAATAATCGTGGCCCCAGCCAACTATAGAGCCATCTGACTTTAAAGCAAGACTATGATGGTCTCCTGCCACGATAGCCTCAAAATCATTACCCTCTGGTGGTGTCGCCTGACCATATTCATTATAACCCCAGCCGATTATCGAGCCGTCGGACTTTAATGCCAGACTATGGAGCCCTCCTGCGGCAATAGCAACAAAATCATTACCGTCGGGTGGCGTTGCCTGACCATAATTATTGTTGCCCCAGCCGACTATCGAACCATCTTTCTTTAATGCAAGACTGTGCAAATATCCTGCAGCAATGGCAATAAAGTCATTTCCTGAGGGTGGAGCCCCAGTGTCGCCCCAGCCGACAATTGTGCCATCGGTCTTTAATGCAAGACTATGTATATATCCGGCAGCAATGGCAACAAAATCTGTGCCCGATGGAGGTGTCGCCTCACCATAATAGTTGTGGCCCCAGCCGACTATCGAGCCATCTGCCCTTAAAGCAAGACTATGTTCCCCTCCTGCAGCAATGGCAACATAGTTTCTGCCCGCAGGTGGTGTTGCCTGACCATATCCATTCCAGCCCCAGCCGACGATAGACCCGTCTTTCTTTAACGCAAGAATATGCTCGCCTGATGTAGCGATGGCAGCGAGGTCTTTGCCCGATGGCGGTGTTGCCTCACAATACCAATTATATCCGCCCCAGCCGACTATCGAGCCATCTGACTTTAAGGCAAGACTATGGTCCCTTCCCGAGGCAATGGCTACAAAGTTATCGCCCACAGTTGGATTGGCCTGACCATAATCATTTCTGCCCCAGCCAACAATCGTGCCATCGGACTTTAAGGCAATACAGTGGTATTCTCCTGCCGCAATAGCAATGTAGTCTCCGGCCGGAGGAGTTGCCTTACCATAAGCATTGTTGCCCCAGCCGACTATCGAGCCATCTGACTTTAATGCAAGACTGTGCGAATCTGCCGCAGAAATGGCGACAAAGTCATTGCCGTCAGGTGGTGTTGCCTGGCCAGCCCCATTGACACCCCAGCCAACAATCGAGCCATCTCTTTTTAAGGCAAGACTATGTGATTCTCCTGCAGCGATGGCAATAAAATCATTTCCATCAGGTGGTGTTGCCTCCCTGCAACGATTGTCACCCCAGCCGACAATAGTCCCGTCTCTCTTCAAGGCAAGACTATGTTCCCATCCTGCAGCGATGGCCACGAAATCATTGCCGTTGGGTGGCGTTGCCTGACCCCAATAATTGTAGCCCCAGCCTACTATCGAACCATCTTTCTTTAAAGCAAGACTGTGCCACATTCCTGCGCTAATGGCGACAAAGTCGGTGCCGGCAGGCGGCGTCGCCTGACCATGATGATTGTAGCCCCAGCCGATTATCGAACCATCTATCTTTAACGCAAGACTGTGAAATCCTCCTGCGGCAACAGCAATGTAGTCGCTGCCCGGTGGCGGCGTTGCCTGACTATGACTATTGTAGCCCCAGCCGATTATCGTGCCATCTGACTTTAAAACAAGATTATGATATCCTCCTGCAGCAATGGCAACAATATCTTTAAGCTCAGCATCGGGAGTAGCCATATTACCCCAAGCAACAATCGAGCCGGCAAAGGCGGGAGGTGCGAAGGACAAAGTAAGAAGTGCGAAGAACGCTATTGAAGGATAAATACGGGTTTTCATTTTGGTCTCCTTCAATTTATAGAAATCCGAAACCGCTTTTCACTACTTAAAGTTGCAGGAGATTCTTCACTTCGCTGCGATTCGTTCAGAATGACAAATTACGAATATTTTTCGCTCTTACACTTTGAAATTATACTATTTATCGGAACCAAAGTAAAATGTTTTTGAGAGGCAAAAAGCAAGAAAATGAGATATTCATGTTTTTTTTTGGGAATTTTTAAGGTAACCCGCCGTAAAACGGCAGGCTAACTACTTAATTGCCCAGGCGGGAGCGGATGGATTGGTAGTAGTCTTCTTTTGCGATTTTTAAGCCGGCAAGGCTGAAGTATTTTGTCTGAATTGCCTGCGTCAAATACACTATGCGGTTTTCGGGGGAAGGGTGGCTGGAAAGAAATTCAATGGGTCTAATCCGGTGCTGGTTCTGGAGTATCTGCATAGTCTCGACCATGCCATAGGGGTTATATCCGGCTGCGACCATATAGTGCAGGCCGCCCAGGTCGGCCTCCTGCTCATCCTTTCTGCTGTATCGAAGGCCGATGATTTGCTGTGCCAGGTCGGCGATAGTCAAGACGCTTCGAGGTGTCTTTTCCGAAGTTACGGCAGATAGCAAAAGACTTATTCCAATCTGATTGCTCATAGCGTTTGAGACATCCCTGGCGACGATGTGCGTTATCTCGTGGGCCAGTATTGCCGCCAGTTGCGACTCGCTTTGCAAATTCTGGAGCATACCTTTGGTGACATAAACATAGCCGCCGGGTAAGGCCAGGGCGTTAATCGACTTATCGTTCAATGCGACAAAAGAGTATTTCAGATACGGCCTATGACTGACGCGGGCTATGTTTTGGCCGACGTAGTTGACGTAGTTTTGCAGGACTGGATCGGGGATTTCGCCGCCCATTTGCTTTTCAAGTTCAGGGGCATATTGGCGGCCTATCTCGATATCCTGCTCTTCGGGAAATAACATAAGCTCCTCTTCGCCGGTGATGGGATTGACCGCACAGCCGGCAAAGAGGCAAGAGGAAAGTCCTAAAATCAGCAGAGCAAGTTTGTTACGCATAAGTAGCCAGAATTATGCAAAGTTCTGTTTGAAAATATCAGGTGAATCAATTATAAATCTGGTTTATTTTATATGGTAGCGAAAACTATGGCTCAAGAAAAATTCTGCGAAGGCTGTGACCAAAGTAACAAGTGCCGGGAGATTTACCGCAAGTTAGGAAGCGTTAAAGGCCCTTCAGTCGCACTTAAGGTCATTGTTGCTTTTTTGCTGCCTTTGGTGGTTTTTACTGTGTCTTTAGCAGTTTTTGAACGAGTTTTTGCCAGGAGTGTAGCTACAGAAGGGCTGCGAACAGCCATTAGCCTACTGGCGGCGTTTGTGGTGACTTTTATTTTTATGTTGATTGTAAAAGTGATAGGCAGGCGAATGTCATGCTGAGTCCTGATTTGTCGGGGTCATTTCGAGCGAGCTGTAGGCCCGACTACGACGAAGGCCTCCGCCGAGACGAGCGAGTCGAGAAATGACGGTGGGCTTTTTCCATAGAGCGTTTTTGGTCTTGAGTTTTTAGTTTATTTTTCGCTGCGCTTCGTTCAGAATGACTTTTCTACGGAGCAATATGAAAGTTAACACCAAAAGCCGAATTACTTTTCCTGGCGGCACACACCCACCGGAAAGCAAAGACCTTACCCGCGACCGCGAGATACAAGTTGGTCCTGCTGTCAAAGAAGTTGCGATAATGCTCAGCCAGCATATAGGTGCGGCTTGCCGGCCAATAGTCAGGGAGGGGAATATGGTCCAGGTCGGGCAGAAGGTCGGCGATAGTGATGCGTTCGTTTCCGCTCCTGTTCATTCGCCAATCACTGGAAAGGTAAAGGAAATCGGCTTGCGGTCTCACGCGGTCCTGGGCCGAAGCCCTGCGATAGTTGTGGAGGCATTCGCTTACAATCCGGTCAAACGCCCATCCTTCAAATTAGATGGTTTCGATGAGAGCCGATATTCATCGGAACAGATATGTGAGGCCGTCCGTCAGGCGGGCATCGTTGGTATGGGCGGCGCCGGCTTCCCGACAAGAGTAAAGATAGAACCAAATCCTGAAATGCCCAAGAAGATATTGATTGTCAATGGATGCGAGTGCGAACCATATATCACCTGCGACTACCGGATTATGCTTGAGTGGACAGAGCAGATTATGGCAGGGGTCAAACTTGCCAGAAAAGCATCCGGGTGCTTGGAGGTCTTTATCGGTATCGAGGATAATAAGCCCGAAGCGATAGAGGTTATGGAGGCAGCGGTGAGGGCTTGCACAAGCGGCGAGAAGATTAAGGTGGTGACGGTGAGGACGAAATATCCGCAGGGGGGCGAAAGGCAGCTTATAAAAGCGATTCTAAAGAAGGATGTCCCCACGGGTGGTATTCCTCCTATGATAGGGGTGCTGGTGCTTAATGTGGCTACGGTGGCGGCTATTGCCGAGGCGGTGGTTAGCAATTGGCCGCTGACCCACAGGGTGGTGACCGTGACGGGGGAGGCGATTGCTAATCCCGGCAACTACTATGTTCCAATAGGGACATCGGTTGAAGATTTGATAGAGTTCTGCGGGGGAGTGACAGAAAAGTCCACAAAGGTCGTAGTTGGCGGACCAATGATGGGGATAGCAATTGCCGATTTGAAGACGCCTATCACAAAAACTACCGGTGCAATAACCATTTTGACGAAACACCAGATAGGCAAGGTTAAATTTGAGAAACAACAAACGTCTTGTATTCGTTGCGGCAGATGTCTGGAGGTTTGTCCCGAGCGTTTGGTTCCGACGAAAATAGCCCATGCGGTGAAGAATAATCTTTTAGATGTGGCAGAAGACTATTACGTTAGTGCGTGCACTGAGTGCGGCTGTTGCAGCTATGTTTGCCCGGCCAATATAGAACTGACGGGATATATCAGGACCGGCAAGATTTTTCTTGCCAGACAAAAGAAGATGATGCCGGCGTAAGCGTGATTTTATGATGTGGAAAGTGTAGATGCTCAGAGATATAACAGTTTCCTGTGCACCCCATATTGGTAAGTCAGTTTCGACCCGAAGGATAATGGTCGATGTTATGATTGCACTTGGGCCTGCTGTGGCGGCAGCCGGCTATTACTTTCGCATTCGCGCACCTATACTTATATGCACCTGTGCTGTTTCATCGGCAGCGACCGAGTGGCTTTGCAATCTGATTCGCAGGAAACCAAATTCGCTGGGCGATTTTAGCGCTGTCGTTACCGGCATTATTCTTGCGTTATCGCTTCCTCCGGGCTTGCCTGTGTGGGCGGCAGTAATTGGGAGCTCTTTTGCTATCGCGGTCGGCAAAATGGTATTTGGCGGACTCGGCGCCAATATCTTCAACCCCGCTATGGTCGGCAGGGCATTTCTGACGGCTTCCTTTGGGATGTTGATGATAACATGGACGGTGCCGGCCACGATACCCGGAGTGAAAATGTCCAGAATTGCGCCCGAGAATACCATCGATGCACGGACACAGGCGACACCATTGGCGTGGAGCAAACAGGCCATCAAGCAGAAATATGGAGCTAACAGGTATAGCGAGGAGAATTTTGTAGCTGCGATTACCGGTGAGGTCGGTGGGTGCTTAGGCGAAACCTGCGTAATCGCATTATTGATTGGAGGGTTGTATTTATTGGTAAGAGGAACGATAGGCGTTCATATCCCGCTGGCTGTTTTGCTCTCGTCTTTTGTCTTTGCGGCGATTGCGTATCTGGGCAATTCATACCGCTATGTGCAGCCGTTCTTCCACCTGACCAGCGGAGGATTGCTTCTGGGCGCCTTTTTTATTGCTACCGACCCTGTTACCGCTCCCTTGACGATTAGAGGAAAGTGGATTTATGGTATCGGAATAGGAATGGTCACGATGCTTATAAGGATTTTCGGAGAGTATCCGGAAGGCGTGATGTATGCTATTCTTCTAATGAATGCGGTTACGCCTCTGATTGACAGGTTCTGCAAACCGGTGCCGGCGGGAGGAAAACCAAGATAATTGCCACAAAGACATGTGGCAATTAGGTTATCAGGGAATCAGGTAATTTGTTACTTTGTGGCCTGGTGGCGAAGTAAGGTTTTGAGATGTCAAAAATAAAACATTTTATCGAGCAAAGCTGGCTGTTGATTGCTGCCTCGTTTTGTTTTGGGCTGCTGATAGCGGTAACGGACGCCGCCCTATCGCCGAAGATACGGGAGAACAAAGCCACCAAACTCAATCAGTTAACTGTATTTTTGCTGCCGGAGGCCAAGCGGTTCGTTGAGCTGGATGCGGAAATCGAAGTTAAGCTGGCCGGGGGCAAAAAAGAACGTGTCAAAGTTTACAAGGCCTTGTCGGATGCGAACGAGTGTGTCGGGTGGAGCTTTAACGTCAGCGGACAGGGTTTTGCGGACAAAATCGAGCTGGTTGTTGCGGTGGATAAAGGCTTTGAAAAGATTGCCGGGTTCAATGTTCTGACGAGCAATGAAACGCCCGGCTTCGGAGACCAGATAAAGTCATCGAACTTTCGCGACCAGTTTGTAGGGGCGCCGGCAGAGAAACTCACGCTTGTAAGGACGGGCGACAATAGGAAAATCGATTCCGAAATCGTCTCGATAACCGGGGCTACGGTGAGCAGCGAGGCAGTTGTTGGGATAATAAATACCTTCTTAATCCAGATTAAGGACCATATACAGCAGAAAGGGCTGATAGGCAATGGCAAAGGATAGTGAAGGTAAAGCGGGTCTTTATAGACGTGCGCTCTTGGCCGGGTTATGGCGGGAAAATCCGACGTTCCGTCTGCTTATCGGGATGTGTCCGCCACTGGCAGTTACTACCGCCGTCAAGCCGGCCCTGACGATGGGAATTAGCGTGATATTTGTGTTGGTCTGCAGCAATCTTGTTACCAGCTTGATGCGGAATTTGCTTAAGCCGCACCTTCGGATAATAATGTTCACGCTGAACATTGCAACTTTTGTAACGATTTGCGACTTATACCTGCGGGCATATTTGCCCGATATGAGCGAAATTCTGGGTGCTTATGTGCCACTGATTATAGTCAACTGCATAATAATATTCCGGGCGGAGGTCTGCGCTAGTAAGTGCGGTCCGATTGTGAGCATACTTGACGCAATCGGCACGGGGTCGGGATTTACGATGGCCCTTTGTATTCTTGCGGGGATTCGTGAAATCCTTGCTAAAGGGCAGTTTTTCGGCATCCAGATAATGCCCGGCGGTTTTGTTCCCTGGCTGGCGATGCAGATGCCGGTCGGTGCCTTCGTGACATTAGGGCTGTTACTGGGGCTGATAAGCGCGGTGACCAGGAAGAAGGAAGCTTGATATGGATAGAGTGTATGTTCTGATAATGGCTTTCTTGTCGGTTGTGCTGGTAAATAATTTTGTTTTTACAAAGTTCCTCGGGACCTGTCCGTATCTCGGCGTTTCCGGGCGGCTCGATAGCGCTTTTGGTATGGGGCTGGCTGTTACGTTTGTTACGGCACTGAGCGGGACGCTGACCTGGCTTGTGGACTATTACATCCTTGTGCCGCGTGGGTTGGAGGTAACTCGCTATATCTGCTACATCGTCATCATAGCCGGCGCGGTGCAGTTAGTGGAGATGTACGTGCGGAAGTTTTTTCCTTCGCTGTATGATGCCTTCGGCATCTTTTTGCCGCTGATTTCGACAAACTGCGTTGTTCTTGGAATATGTCTTTTCGTAAACATCTGGGGGATAAATAATCTGCTGGAAGTGGTGGTGGTCAGCGCCGGGGCAGGCATAGGATTTACTGTGGCGATTTGCATAATGGCGGGGATTCGTGAGGAACTAATCCTGGCTGATGTGCCGGCCAGTTTCAAAGGCGCTCCGATTACACTTATTACGGCGGGTCTCTTGACGCTGGCGTTTATGGGTTTTGCTGGAATGATAAAATGAGTGTTAGCCACGAAGACACAAAGTCACAAAGTTAAAAAAACAGATAATTACAATTAATTTTGGTGTCTTGGTGCCTTTGTGGTCAAAGGAATAAACAGTGATTTTAGCCACGAAGGCACGAAGGCACAAAATATAATTAGATGAAATTTGAAAAAACATCTGAGAGAGAGGAGGAAGTGGCAACAAAGATTGTGGATGCTGCTTACGCAGTCCATAAGGCATTAGGTCCCGGCCTTTTAGAGAAGGTATATGAAGTTTGTTTCTGTCATGAGCTGACGAAAAGAGGACTTTCATATCAAAGGCAAATAGATATTCCTATTGAATATGATGGGCTTAAATTTGATGAGGGGTTACGTTTGGATGTGTTGGTGGAGGGGCTTATTATTTGTGAGATAAAGGTTGTAGATAAGGTGAATTCTGTATGGGAAGCTCAGTTATTGAGCTACTTAAAATTAACCGGCAAACGCATAGGTTTCCTGATTAATTTTAATGCTGCCTTAATAAGGAATGGTATGAAACGAGTTATCTTATAATTCTTGGAGTCTTTGTGTCTTTGTGGCCAAATGAATAAAAAATGGTTTTAGCTGACATTTATCAATTATGGCAGGGGGCGTGGCCGGCGGGTGTTATAATGCTTGGCCTGGGGGCTGGTTTTGCAATTGTGCTTTTGATTGCAAGTGAAAGACTAAAAGTGCAGGTGGACCCTAAGGTAGAGCAAGTCCACCTGGTCTTGCCGAATCTTGACTGCGGCGCCTGCGGCTTTGCGGGGTGCGCTAAATATGCAAAAGCCCTTTTGGAAAATCCCCAACTACTTGGTAAGTGCGCCCCCGGCGGACCACAAACATCAGGGGCGATAGCGGCTATATTGAATCTGCAAATCAGCGACTCAGGTCCTTCTCGAAGACCTGTCGTCCACTGCCGTGCTCACGCCGAGGACAAAACTTTTTACGCAAGATACGAAGGCATACCGAGCTGCACGGCGGCGAATGCGCTGGCTAATGCGCAGGCCTGCAAATTTGGCTGCTTAGGATTCGGCGACTGCACGAAGGCGTGCAAATTCGGCGTCCTCCACGTTATCGAAGGCCTTGCTACGGTTGATTACGGTAAGTGTACCGGCTGCACGGCCTGCTCAAAGGCGTGCCCGCGCGGTCTGATTGTGATGGTGCCTTTCCGCAGCGATAGTGTGATGACGGTTGCCTGCAGCAATAGAGAGACCGGCAAGGTAACACGGTCGATGTGCAAAGCCGGCTGTATCGGTTGCGGCCTGTGTGCCAAACAGACAGATGTATTTGTGGTCGAGGATAATTTAGCCCACGTAAATTACGCAAAATACGAGCCCTCCGAGCAGACCAAAACCGCTATGGAAAAATGCCCGACCAAAGTGATTGTATATCGGGGCAAGGCCGTGAATCGTGGTTCGTGATTCGTCGCTCGTATTTTGTATCTCGCAAAAGTTTAACTGTAAAAAACCTGTTTTTTTTGCATTCATTCGCCATTTTTGCTGAAAAACCTCTTTTTATAAGACTTTTCTCTTGACATTTTCCGTCTTCAGGTTATAATTTTCCAAAATTGGATATCACGGAGGATGGGTGAGAAAGCGGAGTTTTGCAATCCAGCTTTCCCCACAAATAGCCAACCATTTCGGAGGGCAGCAGTGAAATAACATAACAATAGTGGCATAGTTTGCCCTATTGCCGGAGGAGGTGTCTTATGGACTGAGATGCTTGTATTATCAGTAAGGATAATTTTGGTTTGAGAAAAGAACGATTTGATTTTAGGAGGAGAAAAAAATGAAAAACACATTTTTAATTGGGTTCATCATTTTGTGTGTTGTTAGTGTTTCAACATACGGGGTTCCACCAGATATGGTTCTTGTCCCCAGTGGTGAGTTTGAAATGGGTGACTTTTTTAACGAGGGTTATTGGGGTTGGGATGAACTTCCAGTTCATTCAGTAAAACTTGATTCATTCTACATAGGTCGATATGAGGTAACCAACCAACAGTATTGTGCCTTCCTCAACTGGGCCGATGACAACGGCTGGGTAACAGTCACGGATGGCGTGGTCTATAAGGCCGCCTCAGGCACGAGCTATCCGTATTGCCATACGTCAACAAGCAGTTCCTATAGCCAGATAGCCTATACCGATGGAGTTTTCGGTGTTCGCAGCAAGGGCGGACGGGATATGTCCAACGACCCGATGGTTGAGGTGAGCTGGTACGGGGCAGTAGCCTACTGTAATTGGCGGAGTGAAGAAGAAGGTTATGAGCGATGTTACGACCTTTCAACATGGGAGTGCGATTTCACCAAGGACGGCTATCGATTGCCTACAGAGGGCGAGTGGGAATACACGGCCCGTGGGGGCCTCGCTGGCAAACGCTACCCGTGGGGTGATACTATCGAGGCTAACCAAGCCAACTACTTAGACTCCGGTGACCCTTATGAGTGCGGCGCATGGCCTTACACAACGCCTGTGGGCTTTTATAACGGTCAACTTCATCACCAGTCAGATTTTAGCTGGCCATGCCCGCAAGATACTTATCAGACTATGGATGGTTCAAATGGTTTCGCTTTATATGATATGGCTGGCAATGTCTTCGAATGGTGCAATGACTGGTTCGACCCTTACTTCTACAGAATAACTCCTTACCCTCATATCAATCCTGTCGGTCCTTCCAGTGGGACTATTCGAGTTCTGCGTGGCGGCGATTGGGCAGAACCCGCTGGACCTCCGGAGGGCTGTCGTGTGGCAAACCGCATTGCTCTTGATCCCAGCCAACGAGGCCACAATATTGGTTTTCGTGTTGCCTCTGTTTCCGAACCACCACTCCAAGCTACTGTTGATATAGACCCAGACACGCTCAATCTTAAAAGCAAGGGCAAATGGATTACCTGCTATATCGAGTTGCCGGAGGGCTATGATGTGGCTGACATTGATATAAGCACAATAATGCTCAATGGCCAAGTGCCGGCAGAATCACGACCCACCGGAATCTTAGACTACGACGGGGATGGCATCGCTGAGCTAATGGTCAAGTTTAGCAGGTCGTCAGTTCAGGCGTTGCTCACACCAGGTGAAACAACGGAACTGACTGTAACCGGTGAATTGGTTGACGGGACGAAATTTGAAGGTACCGAAACGATTAGAGTCATAGACCCGGGCAAGAAGAAATAAAGCTACCCTCGACCGGCTGCTATCGGTGTGGGCTTCATTAGTTTTCTGCGGAGGAGAAGGACGTTTTAGCCCAAGTTACGCAGTTACGATGAATTTCTAAAAATATTTGCTGCGAAAGCAGCCCTCATGGGGGTAAGAGATGGACTGCCCGCTGCAAAAGTCAATGTAGTCACGACCTTGCCTATTGCATC
>Ga0315279_10002294_pt1 | contig 29128 bp, 30 predicted proteins | sample YL17G06_20_MG_FD_203694 | JGI IMG/M metagenome (GOLD analysis project Ga0315279, IMG submission 203694) | Sediment microbial communities from Yellowstone Lake, YNP, Wyoming, USA - YL17G06_20 | ecosystem: Environmental > Aquatic > Freshwater > Lake > Sediment | place: USA: Wyoming | collected... | reverse complement strand
GTTACAGCACCACTTACTACTGGAAGGTTGTAGCTAAGAATAACTGCGGCAACTCCACCTCTGGATCGGTCTGGAGTTTCACCACAGGCTCAGTGCCCTGTCCAACTCCGGGCACACCATCGGGTGCTTCACCTTCGAACGGGGCCGCAGGGATCTCGACGAGCCCGACGCTGGGTTGGTCGACCACCTCGAACACGGACTCCTATGATGTCTATTTTGGCACCTCATCCAGTCCGCCCTACGTGGGCAATACCACCGGCACCAGCTATCCTCGATCCGGTTTGAGTTACAGCACCACTTACTACTGGAAGGTTGTAGCTAAGAATAACTGCGGCAACTCCACCTCTGGATCGGTCTGGAGTTTCACGACCGGGGCTGCACCCAGTGACATCGCCCTCCAATCACCGGCTAACGGTACTGTCTTTGATTCATGCACCCTCGTCCCGAGTCATCGACCACAATTTACTTGGACAACCACTGAAACATTTAAAGGATTTACTATCCTCCATTCCATTTATTATTCAGACTTCAGCGCTCCAATTTCTCGAGCAGCTATTCCTTCCCGAAAGCATAGTTGGATTCCAACAACGGTGTCATGGAAAGGTATTATGGGTACGAGCTACAACAGTGGAAGCGTTCGGGACATTTACTGGAAAGTTGTCGGAACAACGGCCGATAAGACAAAGGCTGAAAGCGCGGTATGGAGTTTCCGCATTGGAGATGTTCAGGCTGTAACTGTAAATACCCCCTCTGACGCTGCAGTTTTTTCTTCCACTATGCCCCCCACTTTGAATTTCGATTCCAACTGCAATATCAAGTTTTTGCTAGAATTCAGCTCGTTGAGTGATTTTTCAGACACCACAAAGATTAAGGGATTTACTTTTACAACAAAAGATCCGAATATTGACGCTGTAATTACCCGTACTCTGACTTCGTCGCAATGGACAACTGTCAAGAAACTGATCGGAACAGGAACAGGTTATTTTAGAATAACTGCATGGGATGGGATTAACAGGAACACAATTTCAGAGGTTAGGTCTTTTACTATCCGGTGAATGCTGTTGAAGAGAAAGAAATGGGAATTAATTGAGTCTTAGTCCCAAAAGCTATGTATGTGAGTTCATGACTGAGAGGATGAAATAGTTTGACAGGGGGTTTGGCAATTTTGGCAGAAAGTTCGACAAAAGCTAAAAATTGAGGAATTCGACAAAAAAATTCCCCAGAAAATGGACAATTTGTTGCTTTGCAAACTCTTTATCGAGCCCCCAAAACCCAAAACTACAATCTATCTAAACGCCCCGTTATTTAACTTAAAGACCGCTTTGACGTCTCTTCCACTTGGACTTCGAGGGATATTTCGGATATGGCCTTTCGGGGGTGTAACTGTTCGTCATTTTCCACTCGATCTCTGGGTCTGCCTTGCGGGAAGGCACGATGCACCAGGCTCGACGGAGCGCCTTCAAGTACCACTGAGCCTTCGACCTTTTCGCACCGGCCAAGATTATTAGGTCATGAAGATTAAAAGACCTCTCGGCTCTACATTTATTTCGTATCACATAGCACATCCGGTCTTCATCAGTGCTCTCCGTCCTCCCTGGAGCGATCCGGGCCGTGTCCTTTGATGGCCCTCGTGCAGTTTAGGGTCTCCAAACCGGGTGAGGAAGCCCAGCTTCTCGGGTGATCTGCCCTATGGAGACCCTTTCCGTTAAAGCTTTCTCAGGCCTCTCAATCATCGTCTCTATTTTAGCCCTGAGACGATTTTAGCCCAAGAGAGTTCTGAGTCAAGGTGATTGTATGTAGTTTACTTTTCCAGGAAGCAGAGTTTTTTATTTTCTTGACAAAAGGTCCGTCTTTCAGTACATTGGCTTCATCCTAGGCATACTTTGGATGCCCTGCTGGCCTTTGAACAGGAAGGAACCACGTGCGGAGTCCGAACATGGTTGACCCCGACAACTCCTTTCAAAATCCCCAAACTGTGGTTGTTGATTGCCTTCCGGACTCAAATTCCGTAAAGTACACAATTAAATATAGTCTAAGGGAAGCAATCTGAAAAGATGGCCCCCAACCCTCGGTAGAGGGATAGATTATCACCCAATGAGGTAGTAAATGAACCGCAAGGAAATAGAAAAGCACGCCACACAAATTCTTCGCGACCACAACCTTTTGGATGTTCCTGTAGATCCTTTGAAAGTGGCAAGGGCTCTTGGCATCAAGGTGATGAATGCAGTGTTCTCAGAGCCTGAAAAATCCGGGGCTATCACCAAACATGGAGAGACCTTTCAAATTTTTCTCAATGCCAATGAATCTCCAGCCAGAAAGAGATTTACTATTGCCCACGAAATTGGGCATAAATTGTTGCACATGGGTCCTGACGGAGAATCGGAGTTCGTCGACACAGAAGAAAACTTCCGTACAATAGAAGCTTCAGACGCCGAGACTTGGACATTAGATCGAAGACGGGAATGGGAGGCAAACGCATTCGCGGCTGCTCTCTTGATTAATGAACATTCACTTCGAAACAAGTGGCAAGATTGCAGAGACCCAACAATTCTGGCATGGCAGTTCCAAGTCTCCCAAGCTGCAATGATTGTAAGACTTTCTCAACTCGGATTGCTGGAAGTGGAGCTCTAGGGAAAATCTTGATCACGCCTGACAAGACTATGAGCCTGCCATCCTTTATCAAGTCGGTTGACGGGGAGGTTGAGGCAGGTTACTGGAAGCCGCAGAGCGTCCAGGAATGGGCTGAAATCCAGAAGACCACTGCCTTCTTGGGCGTGTGGGTTCAGCAGCAGAGACAAGAAAGGAGTCTTAGGAAAATGATTGGAATTTGGGTTTTTATTCTAATCAGTCTGCAAGTTATTGGAGTTTTCGGCCTTGTTGTAGTGGATGCCATTAAATTATTCACGCTTAACATTACCATTGTACAATTGCTTATTCCGTCAGTCTTAGGCGAGGTTTTTGGATTGGGGTTCGTTGTTGTGAAATACCTTTTCAACCCCAAAAGTATAAATCTTTTCGATTTTGGCAAACATAGTTGAGGTGATTAATGGCTTTCGATATCAGAGAGGCACTGAACACGATTTCTGATGTTGTGCAGAATCGACCTGCTCCCCTTCGTGAATTTGATCAGATTTACATGAAAGTCGGTGACTTGGTGATTCAATCTGAATTTATAGCCAGAAAGTTTGATGGCCTCGACGTAATTTTTATAGGGGACGGGGATTCGACCAGTCTCAGTATAATGCATCTCAATCAAAAAGGGATTTTCACGTATGCACCAAGGCATATTCTGGTTCTAGATTTCGATGAGCGTATCATAAATTCCATCAATCATTTTGCCTATAATAACGATTTAGCCCAAAAAATAGAGGCGAAGTTGTACAATGTATGCGAACCGCTTCCAGCTTCCCTCCTACAGGCTAGCGATGCTTTTTATACAAATCCGCCTTGGGGAGCAAGTAATGAAGGTAAAAGCGTAAAGGCATTTGTAAAGCGAGGTATTGAGGCTATTAAGCATAAAGGATTGGGGGCCGTAGTAATCGCAGACAACGAATCCATTGAATGGACAGGCCGGGTTCTATTCCGAACACAGGAAATGCTTATTGAATCCGGGTTCATCATATCCGAAATGATTCCGGGTCTTCACAAATATCACTTAGATGATGCCCCAGAGTTAACATCCTGTTGTATGCTTGCACGGGATGCCGCTGAAAAGCCTCGTGTTCTGAAAAGTGAACCTCTCCCAACTGACGAAATAGCAAATTTCTATGGCCGTAATAGTCCATTGTCCGTCCGCTTTGTGAAGGACTGCTCAGGGTTGAATATTGGCAAGGCCCACGACGGATCTTATGAAATAATTCCTTTGGAGTGATAATCATGAGCGAAATTTTTAATCCCAATTCGGGTTTGTTTTTCATGAAAGTTGGAATCCACGCGGGGGAGCCATTTGAGCACATCCTGGAGCGTAAGCGTATGGAATACAAAAAAACGGGCATGATCTTTTGGGGCTACGGAGGTGGCACGTGTCATCCCACCAGAATTGTCCAACCTTTTGCCAAGATGAAAATCGAAGAAAGAGACAATGTCTATCTTGTCATGGAGGAGATAGTATCTCACCATCCTCCCACAGAACTCGTGGCTAGTGAGTACTCGGAGGATGGAATACGCTGGAAGCCAATACCGTCGGGGATCATTGTTCGCGGATCCAGGTATGCGGTTGTATTGGATGAACTATACGATGGTGATCTTGATTTGGACCTCTCCATGTACAAGGTTGCGGTTGGATCCAGCATGGGAAAGCTGGCAAGCGATTACGTTGGTGGTCGCGTTGACAAAGCATGCCTCACTAATATTGGAAAAAACCAGTCGCCTTCTGAACCTCAAATTAAGAAGATCCGCCATTTTGCAAAAATTAAGGCACCTTACGCGGTATTTACGCGTTGACCTTTCCATAACCAGACGTCGAAAAAAAGTGGGGAGGAATTCCAGATGAACTCAACAAATTTGCCGAGTGTATTCTGTTGGACAAAAATGGGGACTGAGGCAGGTCAGCCGTTGGACGCCATCATTGCGCGTAAAGAAGCAGAGAGGGAATTTGGAGGTGGAATTTTCTTCTGGGGGATTGGGACAGCTCTCGGCCAAAGAATTTGGGGATTCGTTGACTCGAACACCCAGCCCTTTGTTCTCTTTTCTCCGATGAAAGCACGGCCGAGACATATTGATTGCAGTCCAGAGGAAGTATTTCTGTGGACATCGTACATAGACAGAGGAGGCATTAAACATTCAATGCCAAACCATGTTCTTGTGACAAGTCGGGGCCACGATAAACGGATAGCAAAGGGCCAACATTACGCTCTGGTTTGCCGAAAGGCCACTCCTTTGCGATATGACTCATGGCCACCGATCGATTGGACGAAACTGAAGAATTATAAAGGTGATTCGAGGTTGGGTTTTTCCCAAGTGACTGCGGTTGTTGAACTCGAGGATTCCAAAGGGTCTATCGGCAGGAATTATGATGTACTCTTTGGGGCTGAACTCGTATCGCCCTACTATGTCACACTTGCGGATCCCGTTCCATTACCCAAGAAAGCGTTAGTTAAGGCTAACGAATTTTGGATAAGAAACACGTGCAGTACTGTTGAATGGTACGAATGGTTTCGATCAGAGATAGTTGGATTGCAATAACAATATTTAAAGGAACGCTAGTTTGTCTGACGCCATGTAGTGTCCTTGTTCCTTTTGGATTAGGACACCACCGCAATTGTTGGGCGAATGGATAGGCATGAATGAAAGCTGGATGGCAACAGTACCAAGATGATGCAGCGGCTTTCTTTAGAGCGCTGGGTCTTGTTGCCGAGGTCGAGGCAAGGATGGAGGGAGCCCGTGGCGTTCACGACGTCGATGTTCTCGTCAGTGGCACGATTTACGGTCTCAGCATTCGGTGGGTAGTCGAATGCAAACATTGGTCTTCCAACGTACCGAAGGAAAAGGTTCTTGCGCTACAGTCGATCGTCCAAGATGTGGGCGCGGATAGGGGCATACTTCTCTCCGAGGTCGGCTTCCAGTCAGGAGCTATTAGACTCTCGAGGAACACAAACATCACATTGGCCAGCCTCGCGGATCTGCGCGGGATCGCTCGAGATGTTCTTGCCGAGGAGGCAGTAGTAGGTCTCCACTGGCGGTGGAGCCAAGCTATGAAGAGGCTCTCCAAAGTTCATAGGAAACAGAAAGAGGAATTCGGGTACTTCACTCCTGCACTGAAGGTCAAGGTTCCGCTCATGTTCTTAGACAGTGCCCTCGAGGAAGGGCTGCGAAACGAGTTTCCGACAGTCTACGCACTGGACGAAAAGGGCGAGAGGCTCTCCGTGGCGACTTTCGCCGAACTCATTACTGAGGGCACCAAGTTGATCATGGCCGCTGAACTCTATGCGAACGAGAACCTAACCGGAGAGACACAACAAGACTGATGCTGCCGACGTTCATTCTTCGCGCGGCAGATCAGCATGTTACCTCACTTTCACGTCCTAATCCTCACGTCTGGAATATCGTCCAGCCATTGAGTGAACTTTTGAAAATTTGACAAAGTCCCTCTCTGATTAATGGAGATATAGGGCTACGTTGCTGGGACTTTGAGAAGAGGAAAGGCCCTCCGAAAGCCCACTGGAATATCGCCGACAAAATGTCCGATCTTTGCCAAACTCTCTGCAAATTTTTTTGCCAAACTCGTGAAAAAGAGAACTCTGGTGCGCGCTCAAAAAACCTCATCAACCTATCGTAATCCTATCATAAATCTTTCATTCAAGTGCCTATTTAAGCCTTGTCAAACCATCTGACCCCCTATACCCATCTCCCGATCTCCCCATCTTCTCTATTTCATCACTCCGACTTGGACGTTTCTAAACCTAGCCGGCGCTGCCCCGTGCCCGACATGAGCCACCTGGCCAGGCTCGCCCTTTCCGCAATTCGGTGTCCCCCACATCTGCCAATGGCCCTGATTTGCGATGGCATCACAGGAATTCCAAAACTGTGGGGTAATCCCCGTGTAGGTAGGATTCTTAACCATTTCTCCAAGCTTCCCGTCCTTAATCTCCCATCCGATTTCCGTCCCAAATTGGAAGTTGATCCTTTTGTCATCAATGGACCAGCTTCGATTGGTGCTCAAAAAAAGGCCTTCTTCCGTATCACCGATCATCCCTTCTAACGTCCACTCTCCTGGTTCGATGTTGATATTGGTCATCCGGATGAGGGGAATCCGATTCCAACCGTCCGCCCTCATCGTGCCATTGCTTTCTTTCCCCAGATAATGTGCTGTCTCTCTGGATGTCAAAAGATTGACCAGAATCCCTCGAGAGATAATGGGAACCTTTTGGGCCTTGATTCCCTCATCGTCATACCCGAAGGTTCCCAGTCCTCCTGGAAAGGTCGCATCGGCCACAATACTCACCATCTCTGAACCGTATTTAAAATGACCAACCATCTCTGGTTTTAAAAAACTGGTCCCTGCATAACTGGCCTCTGTCCCGAGGATTCGGTCGAGTTCAATGGGATGGCCGATCGATTCATGAATCTGAAGGGCCAATTGGGAACTGTCCAATATCAGGGTGGTCACCTTTGATGGGCAGGGTTTTGCTGAAAGAAGCTGGGCAGCTTCTTCAGCCACCCTTTCTGCATGGTCCCTAAGGGAAAGATGCTCAATCCACTCATAACCCTTGGTTGCAAAATTTCCCCGAAAGGAGTTGGGATAGGATCGGACCTGAACCTCTCCGCCTTCTATCGCAGTGGCTGAAATTCCTGCACCGCACTCCACGATCTCCTGTTCGATATACGAACCTTCTGTGGAGGCGAACGTCTTTTCCGTCTTATAACAACCCATAAAGGACTCAGAAATCTTCACCTTTTTATTCCTACGAATGATCTCATCGGCATTTAGGAGGAGATCCAGTTTTGTCTCGGGGGAGACTTCAAATGGATCGCTCGACGTGGCAGTTTGATATTGATCCACCACTGTTGAAGCGGGAGAGAAAAAGATATCTTCCCCTTTGGCCTTCGAACTGGATTCGGCAATCTTTAATGCCTTACCTAACACAACCTCCATCTCTCTCTTATTAACCTTTGAACTGCAAGCAAATCCCCATGCACCTTGGAAGAGAACCCTGACTCCGAAGCCGACATCCTCGTCATGGGTCAATGCCTCCACCTTTCCACTCTTCACTTCAATTTCTTCGCTCTGGCGACGAACGGCTCGAATATCAGCGTAATTCGCCCCCTTCAATCTTGCCAGATCAAGGATATGATCAATGAGATTTTTCATCGCTTTCTCCACTTGATACAAAACATATAATGTATGGAATAGAATTGAGGAATTAGGGGATTAAGGAATTAAGGAATTGCGAATCCCTAATTTCCTAAATCCCTCAATTTGCAATACCATCGTTATAATGCGGAGACTCCCGAAAAATTGAATCCATCCACTTTGATGGCAGGTGCTACCGTGCCTGTGATAAAACGTCTTGAGTAGACCGTTCCTTCGGAACAGACCCTTCGATCCCTGGAGATGGCGCTCACCCGTGAAAGGGCCCTGAGAATCGATTCGGTAAACCTCAGATTTTTGATCGAGCTTTTGACTTCACCTTCTTCAATCAAAAAGGTCCCGTCTCGAGTCATCCCTGTTAGAATAGCTTTCATGGGTTCGACCACGTTGGTATAGTGGAATCGCGTTACATAGATTCCTTTCCGGACAGACTTGATCATTTCTATCAGGGAAGATTCTCCTGCCTTCATAAAAAGGTTGATGGGGATTGGGCCTTCTGTATTGGGTGCAATGAGGCCGTGCCCCGTGGAACTCTTCCCCTCCCGGCCTGCAGTGAAGGAGTCATAGGTCACCCCTCTTGCCACCCCTTCTTCAAAGAAAGTCACCTTCTGCTTTGGAATGCCCTCAAAGTCAAAAGGAACCTGTAATCCTCCTGGGTCAAGGCCATCATCATAGATCGTCACCTTTTCGTCCACTATCTTTTTGCCAAATTCGTTGCAGAAGAAACTTCTGCCCTCTTGCACTGCTAAAGCATGAAAACCCAAATAGCCCAGAAAGGAAAGGAGTTCACTCACTGCATAGGGTTCTAAAATAACCTCATACTCCCCAGGATCGATCTGAATCGGTCCTCCCTTCGATGCCTTCCCGATCGCCTCTCGGGCTAAAGAGTCGAGGTCCAATTGATCAGGGTCCCTCGATACAAAACTGGCATAACCGGAGCCTCTCTCATCTTCCGCGATCAGATGGAGAAAGAGGTCAGAATATCTCTGATAGGCTTCCACCCCTAAAGAATTGACCACTGCCAACTCCACCTTTCCATGGGAAAAGGCCCCCGACGCCTTAAACCCCTTGTTCTTCACTATCGTGAAGATATCTTTGATCACCTTCACTTTCCTGTCTGGGGTGAGATGGTCAATTTTTTTATAAAACGTATCCACCACAGGAATGGGCCTTGGTTTTGGCAAAGAAATGAATTCTTCATTGGGATGTTGTATCTTGGCAAGGGAAATCGCCTTTTGAAGGGAATCCTTCACCAAAGAAGGCCTGAGGAGATTTGTTGTGACGACGGCGATCTTCTTCCCCAAAACGACCCTTAGGATTAATGTTTCGTTCCGCTCCGCGACATGCTGATGAATTGTAGATTGCGTGAAGCGGGTCAGCGAAGAGTTTTCTGTCAATACGATGGCCTCTGTCTGTTCGGCAGGGGAATCTTGAATCGTTCTTCTTAACAGGCGAAGACAGGCTTCTCTTCCGTTCATCCCATCACCCCTCTTCCTGCCCCTCACCCTTCCCCTCTCCCGCCAGGGGGGAGGGAGGGGATGAGGAGGTCTTCTTCTGAAAATCCAACACGGCAGCTTGAATGGCCTTTTCAGCAAGGACAGAGCAATGAACTTTGGTGGGGGGGAGGCCACCGAGAGCCTCTGCCACCATCTGATTCGAAATCGTGAAGGCCTCCTCGATCGTCTTCCCCTTGATCATTTCGGTAGTGATGCTCGATGCAGCAATAGCTGCACTACAGCCAAAGGTCAGAAACTTCGCATCGTTGATCCGATTTGCCTCCACTTTTATGAAAAGTCTCATCGTATCCCCGCACACAGGATTTTGAGCCTCCCCTACCCCGTCTGGATTTTCCATTTCACCTATATTTTTCGGATGGGTAAAATGCTCTATGACAATCGGGTTATAAGAACCTATCTCTTCTACCATCCTAAGTCCTTTGTCTAAGTTACAAAGGGCAAAGCGGATAGCATCAAAAAGGTTGGGGTTAAGGTTTACCCCGACAATTTCTTAACCTCAGCCTTAACCTAAACCTGCAATGTGGTGCGCTATGCTCTCTTCGCTATGCATTCGTTATTTGCCCAAAGCTTTACGGGCAAACTCTCTCCCAAATTGAATAGCACTTTTTATTTCTTCTGGATCGGGAATATATTGAATTCCAAGTTCATTCTCCCAGACTTCAAATTTTTCCTCTCCAAGATTCTTTCTCATCTCCTTGATGGCGCCGCCTCCCCATCCATAAGACCCGAAGAGGCCAAAAATCTTCCCCTTCGGCCTTAACCCTTTCATATAGGTAAGGAAATCTCCCATCGTGGGAAACATCCCATTGTTCAGAGTAGGAGATCCTAAAAGGATGCCCTTTGCCTCCAACATCTCCTCGATAATGTCGCTTCGATGATTTGATCTGAGATGGAGGAGCTTCACCTCAGCCCCCTCCTCTATCAAACCTTTGAGGATAGCCTTTCCCACACTTTCAGTACTCCCCCACATTGTATCGTAGATGATGATGATCTTTCCCTTCGCTTTCCCCTGACTCCACTCCACATAGGCCTGTATGATTCGGCCGGGGTCCTTTCTCCAGATGAGTCCATGACTGGGCCCAATCATATCAATGGGGATTCCCATCTTTACCACCTCGTCCACTTTTTTCAAAATGAGTGGAGCGAGTGGCCATAGGATATTAGCATAATATTTGGCTGCATGTTTCATCGCCTCATCTCCCACCTCATCCTCAAATCTCTGACAGGAAGCCAAATGCTGGCCAAAGGCATCGTTTGGTAATAGAACACGATCTTCTTTGATATAAGTAAACATGCTATCCGGCCAGTGAAGCATTGGGGCTTCTACAAAAGCAAGGGTCCGATTACCAATAGAGAGGGTGTCCCCGGTCTTCACCGTCCTGAAATTCAACGATCTCTTATAATGTTTTTCCAGTCCTTTCTTACCTCTCTCAGAGGTGATCACGGTTGGGGTTCCTATTTGTTCGACGATCTGAGGCAACGAACCAGAGTGATCCATTTCCACATGGTTCGAAATGATGATGTCAATTTTTGAAGGATCGATGATCTCCGAAATACGTCCTAACATCTCCAAATAGAAAGGGACCTTTACTGTATCCACGAGGACGTTCTTCTCATCTAAGATCAAATAGGCGTTGTAGGTTGTCCCAAAAGGAGTGGAATAACCATGAAAGTCCCTCACATTCCAATCGATCGCTCCAACCCAATAAATCCCTTTCTTCAACTCCACGATCTCCATTTCCTACCTCCTTGTTTAATAGCGCTCCCTTTTGTTTCCCTTCCCCGCAAGGGGTGAGGGGGCGAACTTGTTTATCGAGGCCGGCCAACCGCTCCAAGATAGATTGATATTTCTTCCTTCCCATCCACCCCAATGAGACGATCTACCTCCTCGTCAAAAAAAGCGCCCACTGTACAACACCCGAGGTTTAGCGCAGTGGCGGTTAAATAAAGATTCTGTCCAATATGACCGGCGTCCATGTAGATGTAACGATATCCCCTCTCCCGATATTTCCACTTTGAGCGTTCGACGATCGCTGTCCAGATGAAGACACATGCGGCCTCCTCAAGCATCTCCTGACCCAATCCAGCATCCTGAAGATTGGGACCAAAGTCTCCTTCCTTTAGAAAGATGAGCTGCGCCTCCTTCACATTGTAATGATAGATACCAGGCGGAATTTCTTCAACTCGGTTCGCTACGATATAAGTCTCAATGGGGTATAGGGCTCCAGCAGAGGGCGTAGCCCTAAAGTCAAATCCCCAGGCTCTTGAAGTAATCCCTTGTGTGGCCCAAATCAATTGGGAGAGTTCGGGAAAAGTGATAGATTGATGGGAAAATTCCCTGATAGACCGCCTTTGAGCGATTACCTCCCAAAGGGTTTTCCCACCCTGTTGATCAGGAAAACGGATGGGGAAATGTTTCAATGGATAAGGAAAGTCTTTATAGGGAGAGGGTTGATGGGCCCAATTGAGACCCCCTCGTGGCATCGCATCTCTTCGGTATTTCGTCTCCTGATGATATAAATCTCCAGTTCCCTCTCTTCCTCGATTCATACAACACCTCTTTAAAATCTAATTAATAAAAATCGCATGAAAATGCAATGACTATCTTCGAAATGTAAATGGACTCCAAAAAATGGGATGGTAATGTATACCCTTTTAAGTAACCACAAATCAACTTTCTTACCAAAGAATTAGCAATAATAGACAACCAAAGTTTATTATTGTAAATACATAACAGGGCGAAGGGAGCAAAGTTGAAATCGGATCAGAAACGTTGGGATAAAAGATTCAGGGAAAAGGAGTTCGCTTTTGGCAAAGAGGCCAATCCTTTTCTGAGAAGGCATATCAGACTCCTCCCAAAGGGGAAGGCCCTTGATATCGCTGCCGGCGAAGGAAGAAATGCGGTCTTCCTCGCTCAACACGGATTCGATGTGGACGTAGTCGATATATCGGAGATGGGTCTGAAGAAGGCCCGAAAATTTGCCCAAGAGATGGGAGTCAAAATTCACACAGTTCTCTCTGACCTCGATACCTATCAGATTGAAAAAGAACGATATGACCTCATTGCGGACTTCTACTTTCTCAGGCGAAGCCTCATTCCCAAGATTAAGAAGGGATTAAAAAAAGGAGGGAGAGTGATCTTCGAAACATACATCCTTGAGCACAGGAATCTTGCCACCAGCGGACCCAAGCAGGCCAAATACTTCTTAAAGCCCAATGAACTTCTCAAACTCTTCAATGGATTCCGAGTTCTTCGCTATCGAGAGGGCATCTTTAAAGAGGGAGGAAGAAAGAAAGCGGTTGCCAGCCTCATCGCTGAAAAAATGTAAATATGAATAGGGCAGAGGGCATAGTGCATGGCGAAGATTCGAATCGAGTTTTTTCGGTCATTTGGAATTGGAATTGGTAGTTTATTTGGGATTTGGGTTTTGGGATTTGGAATTTTGATTGTTTGGACGCTGCGCGCTCTACGCCATGCTCTCCGCCCTTCATAGAATAAACCCCAATCCCCAAAAAATTAACATTCCCAGAATCACTGATCCCCAAAGGCTCTTCACTTTCCAGGCGAAGATAAAAACTGGAATGGCAGAAAACAAAAACTGTGGTTGAATTCCGAGGGCTCCTTCTCCATCAAAAAAAAGGATTGGAAAGACGATGGCGCTCAAAATGGCAACCGGAATATACTCCAATCCCAATTTAATCTTTCTTGGAATAGTCCACTTGGTCAGTAAGGCCATGGGAAGAAAACGAGGTAAAAAGGTCACGACCGCCATCCCCACAATGATCCAAAGCGTCTCCTGCTTCACTTTTTCCTCCTATTCTTCCCGATCACAACCTCGAGCTTCGAACTCCTATCTTTAATCTTTGTGCTCCTCTCCTTGATTTTTAAATTTTGAGCTTTTATCCTTCTTTCTTCCTCACTACCAATTCAACCATTACCCCCATCCCCGAGGAGAGAAGGGCTGCCAACAGGATGTACCAGTTTCCAGGAAAGGCCCATTTGAAGAAGAGAGAGAACACTCCTGCCACGATCATCATCCAAAAATGATGGGTACTCCTGATTTGAAACACAAGCAGGCAGATGAACAGGGCCGGAAGGGAAAAGGGAAGACCATACTCCGAACTTTTGATGAGGGGTCCGAAGAAGGCACCTCCAACAGATCCGCTAATCCAGGCCAGATGGGAAGTCATCTGAAGCCCGAAGAGATATTCAGGTCGATTCTCAATTTTCGACGTATTTGACATGGCGACAGCAAAAGACTCATCCGTTAGTTGAGCGGAGAGGAGACCAATCTTTCGAAGCGGATTTCTGTTGAAATAGAGAGAGATGGTCGAACTCATGAGGAGATGCCGGAGGTTAATAAAAAAAGTTGTGAGGACGATAGGGAACCAAATCATCCCCTTCAAGATCATCTCGATGGCGAGGAATTGACTCGCCCCGGCATAGACAAGGAGGCTCATGAAGGCCACCTCGAACGGGTTGAGGCCTGCTTTCCGAGCCAATATACCAAAGGCCATCCCAACTGGAAGGTATCCTAAAACGATGGGAAGGGCTGCCTTGGCCCCGTCTTTGAATCCTGCGTTCCTCATCGAGAAAAAAGCTCCCCCCCACCCTTCCCTCCCCCTCGAGGGGGGAGGGTTAGGGTGGGGGTGTGATAAAAAGATTCCTTGGTGCGGTTGAAATAGCCAAATTGAAGGGAAGGAAATTCTTTCTTTAGAATATCAACCATCTTAGAGATTCCCATTCCCTCTCCTCTTCCCACGACTTTGAGATAGAGGTCGGGATCGATGTTAAGGTTTCGCATTTGGATGAGATCGAGGTGAGTTTTTCTAATGAACCCAATCAATCCCTCCACTTCTTTTCCGCGATCTGTGAAGCCAGGGAAAACAAGAAGGTTAATGGAAGTATAGATGCCTTTCTCCTTTGCCAGGATCATGGAATCTACCACCTCCCGAAACGAATATCCTCTGGGTCTGTGATAGCGTCGGTAGTATTTTGGATGGGGACTGTTGAGGGTCACCCGAATGCTGTCGAGCCCTACCTCAACTAACTTTTTCACCCGTTTTGGAAAACTTCCGTTGGTATTGAGGTTGATCGTTCCTCGATCGGTCTGCTCTCGCATTTGCCGAATCGATCTCTCTAAGAGCCGCCATTGAACCAATGGCTCACCTTCACATCCCTGACCAAAACTGACAATCGCATCTTCTGCCTTTTCCAGATGAGGTAAAGCAACATCCAAAACTTCACCTGATGTGGGTACGAAACGGATTCTCTCCTGGGAAGCAGGGCAACATTCAGAAGGTTGCAGGGAGATACAGCCTATACATTCTGCGTTGCAAATCGGGGAGGTGGGTAATGGACATTCCCACCTTCGAAAAAAAACATTCTTTGCCGCAAAACAATGATATTCCAAAGCGCACTTGGCGAGTTGGTAGAAGAGGCGATTCTTTGGATTTTTTTTAAGAACGGTATGGACCTTTCTTTTTAGAAGACGGTCATTCTTAAAATATTTTGGATTCCAATGGGGATCTGGGTCGATGAGTAAACCGGTGGCCCAAAACCTTCCGTCTTTCCAACCCACGGAACTATAAGCCCACAGGGGAAGGGTGAAGGCGCTTGCCCTCAGTTGGGTGGCCGGAAGGAGTGTACGGATATATCCCGGCGGAAGGAAAGCGGCCACGGCTGTACAGTCAACTTCCTTCCGACCCATCCTCATCGTTTCTGACAAGATGAAGGATTTTCTCCCCTCATCCCATCCAATCGGGATCCTGCCGGGCAAAGTGAAAAGCTGACTTCCCATGGGCAGGGGGATCAGTTCAGAAGGATGCGGTAGAGCCAGCCGATCTCCGGATTGACCTGCTAATTTCAGATCAGGATGATTAAAGACCTTTCCTTCTGGATTTGATAAGATGAGACTGGGGTATTCAAAACCCATAGCATGCTTAGGAAGGATACTTTCTTTCCCCTCTAGACTTTTTCAGGCAACTTCTGACATTTTTCCTCTTCAAGGCCGCCTTCAATCGATTGCCTTTGGCTCGCTTCTTCATGTCTGCCTCCGTCTTTTTTCGAATGTGGAGAGTAGAAAGTGGAGAGTGGTCTTTCCCCCTCTACTCACCCCTTACCGCCTTCCACCCTCCATCTCTATTTGACTAACCAGATTCCAGAAACAATCAGTGCAGTCCCGATCACCCTCGGAAGGGTGATTCCTTCTTTAAGGATCAACACGCTCAGGAGTGTAGTGACCAGTGGATAGCAGGCTGCAATTGGAACGATCTTAGAGGTCGCTTCCATCTTTAAGGCCATATAATAGGTCCACATCCCAAGAAGACCTGCCATGATGCCACTGGCCCCAAAAATGAGGACACTCTTCCCGTCCAATTCGACCAATGCCCTGCCTTTGCCCAATAAAAAGGTAAGCATCAAAAGGCCTGCCGTCACGATCGCACTTCGTATGGTGACGCCAATGAGAGGATCGACCCTTGCCAACCCAATCTTTTCCATAATGGGTGTCGCTCCCCACAATAGAGCAGTGATGATCAATAAAAGGATAACCACCTTTACCTCCGTGATTGCTAAGATCGGCTTCGAGCGGCCTTGAGATTCTCCACCAGGGAATAGGGAAGTTTCATGTCCCCCCGGCCCACCCCGATGTCCAAACTGTTTTTCTCGATCCCATGGTAATCCGTCCCCCCCGTTAGTAGGAGACCGTATCTCTCGGCAAGGATTTTATACTGGGCTACTTCCGAAGCGGAGTGCTCTGGATAATAGACCTCAATCCCCTTAAGGCCTTCCTCGACGAGTTGGACGAGAAGATTCTCCAATTCTGAATATCCATTCATGCCGAGTGTATTTGGATGGGCAAGGACTGCTATCCCTTTGGCTTCGTTAATAAAATGCAGCGCCTCTTTCGCTGTAAATCTAAATTTATCCACATAGGCGGGAGCTCCCTTCTTCAGAAATCGATCAAAGGCTTCCTGAAAGCTTCTCACATACCTTTTTCCCAAAAGCACCTGTGCAAAGTGGGGGCGTCCAACCTGGCCTCCTCCCGAGACCTTTAGCACCTCTTCGTAGGTCAAATCAATTCCAAGCCGGCTCAGTTTCTCCGCAATCTTTGGATTTCGTTCTGCCCTCGCCTTCTGGAGATATCCCAGCCTTTCATTAAGGAGCGGATGATAGATGTCAAGAAAAAACCCTAAGAGATGCATGGATCCAGGTGAATGCACCGCACTAATCTCGATCCCAGGGATCACTTCAAAACCGATCCTCTCTCCCTCTGACAACCCCTCCTCCAACCCCTCAATGGTATCATGATCGGTAATGGCAATAGCTTGAAGTCCTTTTGTTTTTGCATATCTCACGATCTCTGATGGACTCATCACCCCATCAGAAGCGGTCGTGTGGAGGTGGAGATCAACATATCCCATAGCCATTCCTTCCTAATATTCCTCGTCTAAGGGAGGAAAAGAATCCTATTCGTTTAGGTTTATATAAAAGAAGGCATCCTCAAAGTCAATCTAAAACCACTCTGTGACTTCCTAAGTTTATATCTTAACCCCAAAATCCTTTCCCCTATCAAAACTCTCCGAATTGGTCAACATTCATTTCAAGCCTTAAAAACTTCCTGGTGAAGAATCGACCAGCAAGATACACCCTGTGTGGCGAAATAGGCGTTGGAAACCGACATAAACAATATGACGGAAGATTTTCAGCGAGCTTCATATGAATTTTTTTACAATTTATAATTAATCCTATATGAATTTAGGTAAATACATCATTTATGGTATAACATATTGATATTAAAATATAATTTTCAAAATAAATAAAACTTGACAAAACTGGTTGATTTGAATATATTAAAAGTAGAAAAGGAATAAATCAATTGACCTGAGTAGTAACATATAAAAACCCACTGAACCGGATAGGGTTGCAGTATTCGAGGAGGGTAGTCAAATTTGCCCTTTCCATGGCTTTGGGATGGAAGGGGTTTTTTATTCCAAGAAGAAAGGGGCTGACACCGGTGAAACAGAATAAAAGTACACGGAAAAAAAGAGAGGAGGTAAGTCTTGAGCCATTGCCATCCTCATCTCTTTTTGGTGAAGGATCGACCTCAATTCCTCCAGTTCAATCCAAATCTATCAACGAGGGCGAATTGGAAGAGACATTAGAGGAATTTGAGCCCCAGACAGGGGAGAGCGAGTTAGAGACCGAAGAAAAGGAAGAATTGCAGGTTGAACAGAGCTCCCAAGAAGAAACTCTTTTTCATCCTCAGGATATTACACTGGAATATCTAAAAGGCCTCGAGAAGATCTCACTTCTTACGCCAGAGAAAGAGGTCACATTGGCCAAGAGGATTAAGGAAGGTGAGCGTCAGGTAAAGTTCCTTGAGACAAAGACTAATCGCCTAAAGGCCCAGTTATTCCCCACTCCAAGCCCAAAAAATGGGGGCAAGCGGGCGAATAACAATAACCGGCAAGGATATAATAAGCTTAAGGGAAAAAACGGAAAGAAGTTAAAACCCACCCCTTCGGAATTGAGGGAGAAAACCCTACTCTACAAGAAGACATTTAATCGATACCAACAGGCCCTCATTGATATCCGGGAGGCAAAGAATGAACTGATTCAAGCCAATCTACGGCTGGTCGTCAGTATTGCAAAGAGATATGCCAATCGAGGGCTCTCTTTCCTGGACCTGATCCAAGAGGGAAACCTCGGCCTCATGCAGGCGATGGTTAAATTCGATTATACCAAAGGATATAAATTCAGTACCTATGCTTCCTGGTGGATTAGGGCAGCCATTTTGAGGGCTTTCGCAGAGAAGTCGAGGACCATTCGTATTCCAAACTATCTATTTGAAATCAAAGGGAAATTGATGAAATCTTTTAAGGACTTGGTGAAGAAGCTGGGTCGGGAACCTACCTCCCAGGAGCTATCAAAAGACAGTGGAATCCCTTTGCATGATGTTGATAAGATCCTCAACCTTATTGAAGAACCGATTTCTCTTGATATGCCTATTGGAGAAGAGGACAGTACACTGGAAGACTTGATCCCTGATGAGAAAAACCTTTCTCCTACTGATTCCTTGCTTGAAAAGGATTTAGTCGATCAAATCCGCAAGTTGCTAGCTGGTCTTTCGCCGAGAGAAGAAAAGATTCTCCGACTACGTTTCGGAATTGGAGAAGATGGGGAATGTACTCTTGAGGAGATCGGGAGACAGTTCGGTCTCAGTCGAGAGAGGATTCGCCAAATTGAAGCAAAAGCGCTTGAGCGATTGCGAGATCCAAACCGCTATAAAGAGATCAGACAATATTTTGAGTGATTTTTGGGAAGACAAGAAGGGGGCATTAATTTTACATGCCCCCTTTTTTTCATTCTTTTTAAGAAAACTTACTCTTCGATCTGGATGGCCTCCACTGGACAGCTTTCAGCCGCCTCACGGCAAGCATTGGCAACATTCTCTGGAACCTCATCCACCTTGACACGGGCCTTGTCATCATTCATTTCAAAGACCTCTGGGCAGGTTTCTTCGCAAAGGCCACATCCAATACAGGTTTCTTCGTCAACCACAACCTTCATCGCCTATCCTCCTTCCAATCTATCTTATCTCATTATTCACAATCGTCTTCTCTAAATCAAGTCAACCTCTGGAACCCGGGCAATGAAGGAGGTCCAAGAACAAGTTATCCATTAGGGGATTGCCCTCGATTCAAAGAGCTTATGTGGTGGATGACTGGTATATCATCGCCTACGAACCCATACGGGACTCCCAGAATAAAGTCGTCGGAATGCCCTATGTGGGAATACTGAAAAGTAAATATGTTGTCCTTAAGAAGAGGGTCATCCCCCTCCTCAAGTTAGAAATACTGACCGCCGTTGCCATCTCCTCTCTTCCTTCCTTCAAAATTCTGAAAAAGGGGGGTTGTGAAGATATCCATCCGGCCAACGGAAAACAATAGTCATTTGCGACCGCATGGTCCGAGGTGTTGTGTTAGGTGTCATCCATTTTTTTCCCCTCCAGTTTCCGAGGTTGTCAAATTTTTCACATTCCTTGACTTTTACTAAAAGGATAGACACTTTAATATTGGAAGCTGGTAATTCGCGAGGTTTATTAATTCAGATGGAAGACCCAGTGGTTCTTTGCCACAGAAAGGAAGAGGGAAATGAAAGGAATGGAAGCGAAAAGCCTAAATAGGCCAGAGGAAGTGCGGACATTTGATAAAGGGAAATTGGAACTTGTGAAAATTGGAGGGGCAACCATTGGAAGGGCAACCTTTCAGCCCGGATGGAGATGGTCTGAATCTGTCAAGCCTTTGGTAAACACGAAAAGCTGCGAAGCTCCCCATTTCCAGTATCATGTCTCGGGAACTCTAAGGATCAAAATGGACGATGGCACAGAAGTAGATTGTAAGGCGGGGGATGTGTCACTCTTGCCAACAGGACATGACGCCTGGGTTGTTGGAAATGAACCTGTTGTGGTGGTTGATTTTCAAGGGATGGTTGATTACGCAAAAGAACTTGCAAAGAAATAGTTATACCAGGCAACTCTTGAAGATCAGCTTTCAAAGGATTCAGGATAAAACCAGAACGGGGCGGCTAAATATCTGAGGATGCAAATCGTCCCAGCAGAGATTCCAGCGAAGGGATTCCTCTTGTTCAAGCGCAGGAGGAGGGCAAATATAAATTTTGCCTTTGCCGGATTGTCTATCACATCTAATTTCTTAAGTGCAGTATCTCGAGTTTTCGGATGATCTGAAACCAATTGGTCTCCCAGCTCCGCACAGCCGATTAGCGAAAAACTGAGCATCACTGCAAATCATAAGAATCTTGAAACACCAGCAGACTCGTTCTTAGCCGAAAGTTTCGTTCGCTATTACCTCCTTAAAAACCTATTTTAGGTTGAGAAAAAATAACTTCATCGTAGGAGCGGCTTCAAGTCCCGCCATGGCGGGACCGCAGCAGGATGCTGCTCCTACAGTTACTGGGCACCACTAATCTCACGTAACTGAGGGATTACTTTTGAGATCTGTTGGGGTTAGACTTTTGGCATTAAGAACATGGTACTCATTCCATCCAGTTCTCAAGTTTCAGCCCTTTTACTCTCTGGAAATGCTGCGTGTTGTTTGTAACAAGGGCGTAGTTTAGGCTAAGAGCGATTGATGCGATCAATAAATCTAGTGTAGTGTCTCTAAAACTTCTTTACAATGATAATAAGGGTTGTCATTCCCGTGAAAACGGGAATCCAGCTGAAAAGACTGGATTCCGGATCAAGTCCGGAATGACGTTCTGTGTAAAGTCTTTTCTGAGACAGTACACTAGGTCCGCTAACCTTTCACCTCGAATCTCAAGCGATCTCTTTATCTCAGCGAAAGCTTCGATAACTGATCTTGTTATGCCTACGACAGGGAATATTTCAACGAGCCTATATACGATAGCAGCGTGCTTTTCTGGCTGAATTGACTTTTTTGCTCCGTAAAGCAATTCTCCATATGTAATGATAGATATTGCCTTCGGGATAGCCTCTTTCTCCCTAAACTTTTCTTGAACCTTCAGATTGCCTTTGATGCTATAGATGATGATGTCTGTATCAATCAAATAGGCCATGTGTCCCTCTAAATCTCTTAGATTCCTTTCTGCCTTTTCTTATAGAAGTCAGGATCCCTTGGGCACTCTCAGGTCCCTGCCGAGCTCCTATCAGTTGGAGAAATGACTCTGTTTGTTTTGTGGAATCGATACTGGGTCTGGATAGATACTCTTCGATAATATGGACCACTTCCTGGCTGAGAGAGCGATGTTGTTGTTTTGCCCTTTCCTTAAGAGCCTCATAGATTCGATTATCTATGTCTCTTACTTGGAGATTAGCCATATTCCACCTCCTGTTAACGATATACAAAATGATTTCATGAATTGTCAAGCATTATTCATGAAACCTGAAATCCCTCCCAACCTCCCTTTCCTGAAGGGAGGAATGCTTATATCCCCCTTTGTGGGTTTTGTTCGCCCCTACCACCGGACAAATCAATACCATCCAATCGAGAAAATGATAATTTCACTCGACCCCTTGAATCCCTGACCCCTCGAACCTTTTTAATTCTTCTCTTAGCCGTTTCACATCATAACCGAAATGAATCAATATCTCTTCGGTCGCCTTCAGGAGCATCTCAAGATACTTTTTGACATCATAGGTATCGTCTGGACCCACCAGTGGAAAAGGTCTCACCCTCTCTCCCTTATCCTTCGATAGGGCATCTTTGATTACATACCTGACCTTCTCCCCGGGATGAACCGGAATTCCAACATCCTCTAACTGTTGTGCAGCAAGAGCGGTCAGGCTATCCACTTTATATTCATTGGGCTCCTGAGAGATCCTCTTCCCAACGGCCAGATCCTCCTTCTTCGCCTGTCCATCCTTTAACATCAAGCTATATTCGAGGAGAAGATCTAAAATCTTTGGAATCTTCGACCGATAATCATCCATATTTTTTGTCTCTGACAAGACCTCGATCATCCGAATTTGAGCTTGCTGAATCAGAGGAGGCATATCGCCTCGTCGGAACGATAATCCCCTTGCTTTGATCTTTCCACTTTTAAAGAGACCAAAGTAACGGTTGGCCACCGGGCTCTCCGGATTCCCTTTCGAAGGAAGAAAGGCCATCCACCGATAAACTCCCTCCAGACTCATGGCGATTCCGGTTGCTTCGCTGATCTTTCGGCAGAGTTCAAGGACTTCTTCTTCCCTCAAATCACTCTTATGAATCCAGAGGGAATCGGTGATGGCATGGAGAAGTTCGAATCCCTCTCCCTCACAGATCTCCTTGGCTTGAAGGAGTTTCTCCCTACCAAATGCAGTGACCGCCTCATGCGCCTCAATTCTTCCAAAACGAGCATTTCGATAACCTAAATATCCGAAGCACGTAACAAGCATCCACTTGAGTGCCGTCTGCTTCCGGTTGTAAATTTCCGTGTCCGTGCCTGCACGCCGGAGTGCAGCGTTTCGGCACGCAGGCGTGACCGTTTTCCGTGTCCGTACATCGTCCATCGTACTTCGTACTTCGTTAATTCCGCCTTCTGCCTTCTGCTCTCTGCCTTCTTTCATCTTTTTCTTGAGCCAGGCCCTTCTCGCTAAGATAGGCCTAAGCGTCTTGGGAACAATTCCTTCTCTTTTCTCGCAGATCGTATAGTTAGCTTCCGGAACTCTGCGATTCTGGCAGCAACCGCAGAGCACCGTCTCCGGAGAGATATTGTGGATCGCCATAATCGTTGGGTACATGGAGGCAAAGTCAATCTCTGCCACATCCTCGAAGACCCCCAGCTTGGGCTGAAAGACAAGGCCTCCTTTGTCGGCAACGAGCAGATCCCACGCCGTCTTGAATCGTTCCGGCTCTCCCTTTCTCCATGGGATGAGGATGTCATCCTGAAAGGCCCGGTCGAGTTGCATCGAGGTGATGGCCGTTCCAGGAGATGTACGGGCCATCCGCTGAACTGGAATTTTAGCCAATCGCGCCAGTTCAATCACTCCCTCCATTCCCGATTCCCCATAGATGAAGGAGTTCCTACGATCGATGTGCCATCTTCCGAGAAAGAGATGGGCGGGGGCTCGGTAGTAGGTCCGGCCATAGGAAAAGTAAGAAAAGCCTTTTGGATGAACCTGCCTTTGGAGGGGATAAGGCTCCCGATCCCAGGGGATGGAGGTCTTCCATTTCCTCTCTGCTGAAAAGAGAAAGGGTAGAAGGTAAGCATCTCCATCATCGGTCAGGATCACATCAGGATCGAAACGTTTAAGGAATCTCCCGATTTCCTCAAGATCTACGTTCTCCATCTCCATCCGATACCCTTCGCACTCCAGAAGAAGAGACCTGGACACTCCATCTGCACGAAGCTCCATCACTCGAAGGTCAGGAAGGTCTTCATCTCCCATCCACACGGACTCAGATGAATCCGGGTGAATCTCAAAGATCCGTCCCTTTTCAGCCTCAACGATGCATCGGCCTGTTGGAAAAAGCCTCTTCTCATAAAGATAGGCTTGAGGCGGAGGGATGTCACAATTGTAAAAGGTGACTCGTTCTTCCCACTGAGGGAGGATTCTGGGAAGTTGGGAATAATGTTCCGGATCCGCCATCTCGATCTCCATCACTTCCACTTCATCTCCGCTCCAGAACTCCTTCTTTCTCGTCCACCTGTATCCCGTGGCCCATCGCCCTTTCTGGAGAGAGTTGAACAGGGCGAGAAGATCTTCCCTCTTCCCTTGCATATAGAATCGAGGTCGAAATGGATCTTCGAATCGGCGAAGCGAACCATCCTCATCCTTGACCCAAAGAGTCATTGAGGACTCCAGAGGATAGAGATCGAAGAGCCATCCCCGGATTTCCATGGGTATAAACGTGTCCGTGCCTGCACACCGGAGTGCAGCGTTTCGGCACGCAGGCGTGTCCGTGATTCGTGTCCGGTTTAAGTCCCCATTCCGTCATTCCCGTGCCTGCGCGCTGTAGCGCTTCGGCGCGCAAGCGTGAAAACGGGAATCCAGATGTCGTCCCTGCGAACGCAGGGAACCAGTATTTAAGGAATATGGATTCCTGCTGAAGTTTACCCCGTTGCAGAACGGGGCAGAAATGACAAACTGATAAATTTTCATGGTTCGTGAGTAACCAAATGGTCTCCTTCTCTCTCCTCCATGGCCTTTAGTTTCAATCTCAATTCAACCAACACCTTCTCATGTTCGATAAGGATGGAGACCAAGATCGTCTCCAAAGGCCAGGGTCTTGAGGCATAGACCCCAGCTTGCACATGAAGCCTTGCCTCTTCGAAGAGCCGGTCGAGAAACTGTTGATCTTCTCTCCGCAGTCCCCTCCGAAACTTCCTCCATTCTTGGATCTCTTGCTCCAGAACCTGACTAAAAGGAAGGACCGTTCTGCCCATCAACCCCTCAATGCAAAGTGCAAATTTTAAATTGCAAATTACAAAATTTTCCCTCTACTGACAGGAAGGTAGGGTCTTAAATTTCCATTTTTCATTTTGCAATTTACAATTTTCAATGATGTTTAGTTCTAATCCTTTTTCTAGAACGACTTTCGGTCCTTGGTCGTCCAGACTTATCTTCCAGACCAGATCAGGAAATTGGAAGAGCCTTCTCGTGAGATACACTCTTTTCGAATCCATGAATCCCCCTTTCCTCCTTTTAGCAAGGGAGGAGGAGGGAGGATTGAAGATGGGGGGTTGGAATAGGAGGAAAGGAATTCCCTTCATCGCCATCTCCTCTACCTTTCTCAGAGACCTCTCAAAGAGGGGACGAACCTCTCTTTCAGGCACATCTTCGTCTAAAAAGGTGGTGACTGGTCCCAGAAGGATCACCCATGGCTTTTGTGGTTGAGCGGGTGCTTCTTCTTGTCTGAGCAGGCAGGTGAGTTTCTCCCCCATCAGTGTAGCCATCTGATAGCAAGTGAAGGCCCTTGCAATTCGAATTTTTTTGAGAAGCCTCTCCGGAGGAATCAATGCCTTTCTTGCGATGGATGAGACCATATAAGGATCGAAACGATTGGCCCCATCCAACAGGATAACATCGATCCCTTTACTTGCTATCCATCCTGCCACATAGGAAGAAATTCCTCCTACTCCCTCCCCCCAAAAAAGGATTTTTCTCGGGGAGTCAGAATGGACTTGTGGACCGGTCGAGGTCAGTTGAGACAAGATTCCATCAAGTGAAGTCCCAATGGGCAAATCCATCCGCTCACTCCTTCGGAGTACAGATTTTAGATTTCGAAATTAATAATTTCGAGTTCAGGTTTTGAGTTTGAGGTTTTTAACTTGAAACCTTAAACTCGCAAATCGAAACTCAATTTTAAATCCGCATTCCGCAATCCGCATTGTAATTAGCATTTCCTAAATACACCAATAACTTTCCCAAGGATTTGAATTTCTCCTGATCCCTCCTCAATCTGAATCGTTTCCCAGCTCTCGTTGTCTGGCTTCAATTCGATCTTCCTTTTCTTTTTGAAGAACCGCTTCACCATCGCTTCCTCCCCCATCAGGGTCACCACAACATCCCCATTCTCTGCCGAAGGTTGGGACCGAACGACCACATAGTCATCAGGAAGAATATAGGGTGACATACTGTCACCTTTCACCTTCAGAAGGAAAACCTCTCTCCCTTTCACCCATTCCGTAGGAAGTGGGATCGTCCCTTCCACATGCTCTACTGCTAAGGTGGGCTTTCCTGCCGCAACCCTTCCCAAGATGGGAATCTCCCGAATCAGTGGCCTCCCCTCTTTCTTTTGGTGTTCTTGATACGGTCCAGCCCGCTGGTATGGACCATATGATTCATGCCCCTGAAAGACAAGAACCTCAAGTCCCCTGGACATCGAACTCTGCCGCTTCAAATAACCTTTCCTTTCCAATGCCTTGAGGTGATCGAAAGCCGCTCGGGGATAGATATTAAAGTGTACACCGATCTCCCTTACAGAAGGAGGATAACCTCTCTCTTTGATAAATGTTCTAACGAAGTTGAAGATCTCTCTCTGTCGGGATGTCAGTTCCATAATTCCCCCTTCAATCCAACGCCTTCATTTTACAGCCTTTGCTCCGAACTCCGAACTCATCACTCCGAACTTGGGTTAAGAATACTATACATTTGTTTAGTTGTCAAGAAAATTTTTAGAGAACTCTGAAAAATTACTACACGCTCTCTTGGTTAGAGAGATTTCCGGACTTTTTCAGACATCTCTTTTTTGGGGGAGAGGGGTGGGGTGAGAGTGATCAAGCTGGATATAATAAATACTTATACGTTTGTATTAGGGCAATTTTTGAGTTAAAATGAATTTTATTTTTCAAGGGAATGCTTCAATGTGGGCGCGTTTGAAGGAAGATATCCGAACGATTAAAGAAAGAGATCCTGCTGCCAAAAACTACGTGGAAATTCTTCTCTGCTACCCTGGTCTCCATGCGATCTGGCTTCACCGCATTGCCCATTTCTTCTATCAACAGAGATGGTATACGATTGCCCGACTAATCTCTCACTTTACTCGCGGATTCACGGGGATTGAGATTCATCCAGGCGCAAAGCTCGGAAGACGACTCTTTATCGACCATGGAATGGGCGTGGTCATTGGAGAGACGACCGAGATCGGCGACGATTGCCTGATTTATAAAGGTGTTGTGATGGGCGGTACCACCCTCGAAAAAAAGAAACGCCATCCCACCTTGGGGAACCGTGTTATTGTGGGTTCCAATTCCACTGTCTTAGGAGCCATCGCCATCGGCGATGGCGCAAGAATTGGCTCGGGCTCTGTCGTGGTCAAACCGGTTCCAGCAGGAGCGACCATCGTCGGTGTCCCAGGCCGCATTGTGGAATCCTTGACACCCGAAAAAGAGGAACTCGACTTCGAACATGGAAATCTTCCGGACCCATTGAGTGATATCATGAAGATGCTTCTCCAACTCCACAATAAATTAGAGGAAAGGGTGAAGCAATTGGAGAATGAGACGGAAAAAAAATAATCTCGTTGAGGAAGAAAGATGGCGAAATATCCAAGGTTCTTGATGGAGCATTTTCAGAATCCCAAAAATGTAGGAGAGATCTCTGACCCGGATGGTGTGGGTACTGTGGGCAATGCGTCCTGCGGCGACATCATGCAGATGTATATCAAAGTGAATGGCGACCGGATCGCCGAGGCAACATTCAAGACCTTTGGCTGTGGGGCAGCCATCGCAACCAGTTCTATTCTGACAGAGCGGATCAAAGGGGCGACGCTGGAGGAGGCACTGAAGATATCTGAGGAGACTGCCAAAGAAGTCCTATCCCAGTTACCGAAAGAAAAGATTCCTTGTTTCACTCTGGCCACCGATGCTTTGAAACTCGCCATCGAAGAGTGCCGCTGCAAGCGGGCGGGGATTCACGAAAAGGGTGGCTTCGATCTCACCGAAATGGAGAAAACCAGTTGAGGAAGGGAGAGCGATGACAAAAGAGGACAAAGTTGTCTTCTTGACAAATCCCAATAAAGTTCTGGAACAGCTCATTAAGAATTTTATTAATGAGGGTGAGCAAAACCGAAGAACCCAACTGGACCATGGGGTCTACTGGGACGAGCCTCTGGTTGGGTTTGCCTCAGGGATGGATCCCCTCTTTTCTGAATATAAGACCATCATTGGTTCCTTCCATCTCACCCCGAGAGAGATTATCATGGCAGCGCTGAAGGAGAAGGGCAAGGGTCTTCTCCTCTCTGAAATGGGACAGATCAGTGTCATTTCATGGATTCTCCCCACTGCTGAAGACACCCGCAAAAGCAATCGGAAGGAAGAACAATTTCCATCAAAACTATGGGCCTACACTCGAGATTTTGGAGAAGCCTGTAATAGCGCCTTAAAGAAGCACGTGATCGGCTTTTTGGAGGATTTAGGACATGTGGCCGTGGCACCTACGCTTTTGACTTCCTTCCAATATTCCCGGAATGAAAAGGTCGGCTGGGCTTCTCCCTGGTCGGAGCGCCATGTTGCCTACGCCTGTGGCCTCGGGACCTTTAGTCTCAATGATGGTCTCATCACTCCCAAAGGGATAGCCGTAAGAATCGGTAGTGTTGTCACCCTTTTGAAACTCACACCGAGTGAGAAGAAATATCGTTACTACAAAGAAAATTGTCTTCTGTTTCGAAATGAAAAATGTGGAAAGTGTATCCCACGATGCCCAGCAGGGGCCATTACGGAAAAAGGACATGATAAGGATAACTGTCAAAAATACATCAATTCCGAACCTATGAAGGCGAAGCGTTCAGAATATGGGTTACAAAATCCTCCCCCTGCCTGCGGCCTTTGTCAAACCAGTGTCCCCTGCGAATTCGAAATTCCAAGACCTGACCTGATCGCTTAAGATTTTCCCCTCCCCATTTTTTCCTTCTGTGATTCAGACAGTAAGACTATAGACCTCAGACATTAGACTGAAGAGAAGGAACGGCCAGAGATGACACAGAGATAAAGACTTCGACGTGAACTCAGCCGAACGGCCTGGCAGCGAGCAGAGGAACTGGCCCTCTGGGTATATGCGAAAGAGTTCCAAAAGAGGGAACAGAGTGAATTTCCTATATTAGAGAAGTCTGATGTCTAACGTCTGAAGTCCAGTGTCTGAATTGCAGATTTTTTTCTTGACAAACCTTGCATTATGGATTATATGATTAATTAATCATATGTACATGGAGGCATTTATGGAGGAAAAAGTTCTCGAATTGAAGGCTGAAATTTTGAAGGCCCTGGCCCAACCTACCCGCCTGAAGATTCTCGAATTGCTTCGGAATGGAGAAAGATGCATCTGTGAAATTGTTCCGGCTCTCAATGGTGAACAATCCAATATCTCCCGCCATATTTCCTTAATGCAAAAAACCAATTTAGTGGTGACAAGAAAGGATGGGGTGAAGGTGATGGTAAAGGTGAAAGATCTGGAGCTTTTCAATATTCTGGACGGCGTGAGCAAGATTTTGAAAGACCGATTTAAAGAGCAAGAGAAATTGCTTCTGGAGATTTGATTTCACCAACGAACCGCGGGTTTTATTCCATAGTAAGGATACCTGTGCAAGAGGTAATGGCGTAGAAAGGGTTGCATATGAAAGACCGGTATAAGTTACTCATCGTCGTAGGTGTATTTATCGCAGCATATTTCATCCCATTTGGGGACGAAAGGGTAAGAAAGGCGATCCTTGAGGCCTTCTACATGATTCAGGATTATGCCCAGAAGCATGTGCTTTTATGTCTTGTCCCGGCATTCTTCATTGCAGGGGCCATAACTGTCTTCGTTTCAGAGGCATCGGTCATGAAATACTTAGGGCC
>Ga0315279_10002293_pt1 | contig 29130 bp, 27 predicted proteins | sample YL17G06_20_MG_FD_203694 | JGI IMG/M metagenome (GOLD analysis project Ga0315279, IMG submission 203694) | Sediment microbial communities from Yellowstone Lake, YNP, Wyoming, USA - YL17G06_20 | ecosystem: Environmental > Aquatic > Freshwater > Lake > Sediment | place: USA: Wyoming | collected... | reverse complement strand
CAACTTTTATATCCCCTTGTTTCTTTTCAGGTTAAGAAAATAAATAAAAAAATCAAAAAAATTCTTAGAAACACAAGAAAGGCAAGAAACACAAGAAACGCAACCTGTCAACTAAGTTGCGTCCTGCCTTTGGTGGAAAGGAGGATTTTAATCCCCCTTTATAAAAGGGGGATTCAGGGGGATTATAAGAAATTTATTCGTGCGGGTCACCGGGATTCCGCCAGAGGCGGAAAAATCCAATTCCCGCACGAACAAGAGGGTTTTTCAACAGTCCCTGAAGGTTCGCCCCTACTTTTCTGGCTTCAAATGTCTATACAAAAAATAGAATATTGCCAAAGCTATGGCTATTCCAATGAAAATATCCGCTCTGCGGAAGTAAACTCTTATGCCTTCCCAGTTTTCTCCCAAGACTTTTCCGACATAGGCTAACATGAAGCACCAGGGGAGCGACCCTATGAAAGTATAGATGATGAATTTGAAAAAATTCATTTTGGCGATGCCCGCAGGGAGGGAAATAAAAGTTCTGATCACCGGAAGAAGCCGGGAGAAAAATATTGCCCACTCGCCATATTTCTCAAACCAAAGGTCGGCTTTAGCTAAGTCTTTATGCGAGATCAAAACATATTTTCCATATTTTTGAATGAAGGGGCGTCCTCCCCAAATCCCTACCCAGTAAGCCGCTACCGATCCAACCACGCATCCAAATGCGCCAGCCACGGAGACGCCAATTAAACTGAATCTGCCGATAAAGACTAAATAACCGGAGAATGGCATGATGATCTCCGAAGGAAGGGGAATACACGCACTTTCGATCCCCATGGTTAGTATTATTCCCAGGTATCCCATCTGGGAGATCACACTTATTATCCATTTGCCAATTGGCTCAAGTATGGTTTCGAACAAGGTGATAGGTGTTAGGTGTTAGGTCTAAGGTCTTCTCTGAACTTTTTGCTCTTTACTCTTCACTCTTTGCTCTTTGCTCTTTACTCTTTATTTTTTACTCTTTACTCTACGCTCTTTGCTCTAAGCTCTAAGCTCTTTACTCTTTACTTTCTTTGATGACTTTAATCTTCTTAAGCCGGTGTCCGATTTTTTCGAAGATAATGAAGGTTAAGTCGCCTAATTTGATCTCTTCGTCCAGTGTTGGAATTCTTCCCAAAACGCTGGTCAGGTAACCCCCAATAGTATTGAATTCCTCCGGGAAATTTGTTTTAAATCTCTCATTGAAATCGCCCAAAAATAAGGAGGCGCTGACAATGGCTAAGTTGTCTGAGAGGAAGTAAATTTTCTCCTCCTCATCCCGATCGTATTCATCCCGAATCTCTCCCACTATCTCCTCGATTATGTCCTCCAGTGTGATCAATCCTGCGGTCCCGCCAAATTCATCTAAGACGATAGCCATGTGGATTCTTTTCTTCTGGAACTCTTTCAAAAGCTCTGAGATCTTTTTTGAGTCCGGCACAAAATAAGGTTTGCGAATTATGTCGTCCAATATGATTAATTCTTGGTTCTGGAGCAGATTGAGAATGTCTTTGGCATAAATTATCCCCACAATATTATCCAGATTTTCTTTATAGACCGGGATTCGGGAATATTCATATTCAGTTACCGCCCGCACCACCTGCTGTTGACCCGTTTTTATGTCCAGAGCCACAATTTCAGTTCGGGGGGTCATGGCGTTACGAACCGTGGTATCAGTAAATTCAAGGGCGCTTCGGATCAGCTCCTCCTCGGTCTGGTCAAAAACACCTTTGGCTTTCCCCTCATGGACGATAAATTTCAATTCTTCATCGGTGACAAACCCGGTTTCCTGCGGGACTCTTTTTAGAAAAATCGAAACAAAGGATCGGCTGGACAAAGAAAGCATGTTGACAAATATAAAGGCTAATTTGGAAAGAAAATTGAGGGGGCCCACGGTTCTGAAGGCAATCTTCTCCGGGTAAGCCAAGGCTAAATATTTGGGAACCAGCTCTCCAAGCACTAAAAGAAGATAGGTAATGACCACCACCACAATGCCTATGGCAATCGATTCGCTGGCATTCTGGATAGGCTGAAAAGGTATTTTTCTTAAGAGCGGTTGCAAAGAATCAACAATTTTCGCTCCACCCACCACCGAAGCCAAAGTTCCCGCTAAGGTGATTCCTACCTGGATGGTTGCCAAGAACAAATGGGGTTCGTTTTGAAGCTTGTCCACCAGTTGGGCTTTTTTATGTCCGTCTTTAGCTAAATGTTTGATGCGGCTCTTTCGAGAGGAGATCAGGGCGATCTCGGATGAGGCAAAGAAACCGTTGGCTAAGATTAAGAGGATGATTATCAGTATTTCGATCCAGGCATGTCCCATATAAGGGTTCTTGTATCCTATAGATTCAGAATTCGGATGCTTCGACAAAAAAAGCGATGAGGAGTCAATTTGAATAATCCAATCTCACCGCTTCGATTTATTCTATTTTTCTTGATTCCCCCTCACCCTTGCCCTCTCCCCCAGGGGAGAGGGAACAGCTTTGTATCGGGAACAAATGTGTTTGTATTAGTTTCTCCTATCAAATACGTTTAGCCGTTAGTGGTGAACCATCTTTTCCAACCTTGCCACCCGCTCTTCCACAGGGGGATGGGTGCTGAACAAACTGGCCATTCCTTTGCCGGAGAGTGGATTTACTATAAAAAGATGGGCAGTAGAAGGATTGGCTTCGAGAGGCATTCTTCGGCTGGCGTATTCCAACTTTCTTAAAGCATTTGCTAAGGACAGAGGTTTATGACTGATTTTCGCTCCAGTTTGATCTGCCGAGTATTCTCTGGATCGTGAGATTGCCATTTGGATTAAAAGCGCGGCCAGGGGGGCAACAATAGCCATTATCAAGAGTCCTAATCCTCCCCCTCCCCGTCCCTCATCGTCTCTTCCCCCGTAGCCTCCGAAAATAGCCCCCCACTGTGCCATGTGAGCCAACACGCTGATGGCACCCGCTACCGTGGCTACAATCGAGCCGGTTAAGATATCCCTGTTTCTAACATGCGCCATCTCATGGGATATTACCCCTTCCAATTCATCTTCATCCAAAATTTTTAATATTCCGGAAGTGACAGCCACGGCCGCATGTTTGGGATTCCTTCCGGTGGCAAAAGCATTAGGGGTTTGGGTCGGTATCATATAGACCTTAGGCATGGGCAAGCCTGCCTGGGTGGCTGTTTGTCTGACCAGGCTATACAAACGGGGATTGTCCGATTCTTTAATTGGCTGAGCCCGATACATAGCCAAAACGATCTTATCCGAAAACCAATAAGTGGTGAGATTCATAATAGCGGCAAAAATTAGGGCTATGATCATACCCGACTTCCCACCTACGACCTGACCGATAAAGACAAAAAGCAACGTCAAAAGTGTCAAAAGGAATACAGTCTTTAAAGCGTTCATTCTTTCACCTCCTGAATAATCTTATCAACAAAATAGTTTAATGTCAAGATTAATTTTGTAGTCTTGTGAGTTATACGCATTTCGAAATGATATTTTTGACTTCAGTGACGTTGTGCTTCTTCCATTTATCTTGCCAATATAGCCAAATTCAGCAAAGCATGGACCTTTTCATTTAAAGACATATTTTTGGGCTAAAAGCTTGAATTCTGTAAAGGCTTTTAATCTTTTTCTCCCAAAGCTTGCTCCTCCTAATTCAAAAATAATCCAGGCGATATAAACAAAAGTGATCTCCTCTCGCCAAAGTGGAAAGACGAATTGGGTAAACCATAGAACGAAAAGTCCCAAAGCCTCATACCATCTGAATTCCATGTTGGCTAAGAGGAGAAATCCTAAAAAGGATTGAGCCATGGTCAGAAATATTTCTATCTTCTGATGGTTATCAAAATGTATTACCGATATTTGTCCCCGGCTGAGGCTGTAAACAATGGGTATCATAGCCACCAGCACGGTCCACTGATTAATGTTGGATGAGACCATGTTCATTAAAGCCATGGGTGATTTCCTTACCGTCCGGGCCCAGTTGAAGGCGGTCACCTTTTCCGGAAATTCCGATAAAAACGGAGCCACCCACTGCACGAAGACGAAATTGGAGACGCCCAAAAGTGCAGCCAATTCCAACATGCTATATAAAAATGGATGAGCTACAAAATAAAGCCAGAAACCTCCGATCAAAAACAATGCGATGATTGAAAGATCTCTGGGAAAAGGTTTCATTTTTAAAATCATCCGTGGGATTTTTCCCGCATCCTCCATCTTTTCCTGATCCTGGGGAGGAATCTTTCTTAGGAAATAAAGATAAGAGACATACATCAGAAATAAAATCACGGAATCGAACACGGTCAAAGTCCCTTTCAGAACGATTATCACAAAATACGATATAGGAGGCAGAAGAGCCATCACCTCCACACAATGTTCCCCCTCAAGCTTTATATTCACAAATCTTTTGCCCGTCGATTTCCTTTTTCTGAAGAAGGCGGTGGTGAAATAAATCATGGGCCAAGCCAACCCCACCAATAATCGTAAGGAGCCGGTAAAATTTGCGGTTATTAAATGAACTTTTTCGGGATCGATTCCTGCCTCCCAGGCTATCACTGCTTCCACTGCAAATTCAGGAAGGGTCTGAAGCCAGGCTAATATGGCTAAGGCTAAGCCTTGAGAAAGCAGAAACTGAGCCGCCTCTGCCGCCCAGCCAATAACTAAAGCCGAAAGAATGATGGAAGGAAACGTCCAGATGGCGGAGAGGGCTTTGGCTTTTATGCCGACAGCGCCTATTGACTTGAGTTCAGAAAGCATATATAAAAATCATTTTTCGAGATTAAATCAATCCTCGTTTGCCAATTGGGATATGAGCTTGGAGGTTAATTTCTCAGGCGCGACGATGCCTCCTGAGACGAAAAATTCTATTCCTTTTTCAACGGTCATATCCAGAGGAATCACATCATTCTTAGGAAAAAGCATGGTCCATCCGGTAAAGGGAGTGGGAGTAGAGGGGATAAAGACTGCGACAAGCTCATCTTTGGTCTCTTTCCGTTCCAGCTCAATCTGGCTGGTTAAAAAACCTAAACTGAACATCCCTTTTCTGGGAAACTCCACTAATACCACCTGTTTGAACGACTTTTTATCTGATGTGGTTAGAGCTTCTACCAATTGTTTGGAGGCACCATAAATGGTTCGCACCAAAGGGGTCTTGATCCAGAATATCTCCCATATTCTAAAAAGCCTTGAGCCGATCACGTTGGCAGTAAAAAATCCTGCCACGAAGATCAAGATTATTGTGGCAATGATTCCCAATCCCGGAATATGATGTTTCAAGAGTTTGGTTAACAACGGGGAGAGAAGACCGTCTATGTTTTCAAAAAGAAAACGTAGGACCAAGATAGTAATGATGAGCGGCACGATTACCAGAATCCCGGATAGAAAATACCGACGTAGCGCTGTATTAAATTTTTGTCTAATTGACATCTTTCGACCTAAGAAACATTTTCCTATATACTCTCGTTCGGGCAGGGACCGAACCCCTGCCCGAACAGACATCTTTGGTATCGTTTAACTTCAAGCTTAAATTATTGGTTTTTTGAGTTTTGTCAAATTGTTTCTCAACAATTCTAAAGGTTGGGTAAGGGATAGAATAAGGGGTTGTAGTTGGGCAATTTATTGGGCTCGATGAATCGAGCAACTACAATTCTCGGACACGCTCATAGAGTGGTCTTTGCTGTTCCTTGTAAAGGGCATCAATAATTGATGCATTCCTTTTTTCTAATAATGAAATACCAGGGCGGCTTGGGCGGCGAAGTTGAGGAAGATATTGGGGTAGACGCCGAAAAGAAGGACACCGATAACGGAGATGATCAGGGAAACTTTTAAAGCTATGGGCAGAGCTATAGGTTTATCTACGGTTGAAGTCTGAAAATACATCTGTCTTATCACGCCGACATAATAGTATAAAGAGATAACGCTGGTGAGAATCGCTATTACTACTAACCAGATGTATTTTTGTTCAATAGCCGCTGAGAAGAGATAGTATTTTCCGGTGAAACCCGCCAGAGGGGGAATGCCAACCAAAGAGAGCATAAAGACAGCCATCATAGCCGCTAATGCGGGTGACCTTCGGGAAAGTCCGGCGTAATCTTTTATCTCGTCGCTTCCGGTAGTATTGCTAAAAGTAATGGCGGCGATGAATGCTCCCATGTTGGCAAAAAGATAAACGAAGAGATAAAAAGATACAGCTGCTACCCCTCGAGATGTAGCGGCTACTACTCCCAATAAAATGTATCCTATCTGGGCAATGCTGGAATAAGCCAACATCCTTTTGATGTTTGTCTGAAGCAGGGCAATGATGTTTCCTATAATCATGGCTAAGCCTGCCAAAACCGCAATGAGCAAAACCCAGTCGACCTGGAATATTAAGAATGATCTGAAGAAGACTCTGATGAAGGCGGCTAATCCTGCGGCTTTTGAGGCTACTGAAAGAAATGCGGTTATGGGCGTGGGAGCACCTTCGTAAACATCCGGAACCCACATATGAAAAGGAACCAAAGCCAGCTTGAATCCAAAACCAGCGATAAAGAAGATAAGGGATAGAGTCAAAGCCGGACCGATCTTTTGATAAGTCAAAAAAGTAGTGATTAAAGTCATCTTTATATCTTTAAGAAACGTGGTTCCGGTAAGTCCAAAAATTAGACTGATACCATAGAGCAAAAGTCCGGAGGAGACGCCCCCCAAGATGAGATATTTTAATCCGGCTTCACTCGATTTCGAGTCATTCTTCAGATATGCGGCTAAAACATACAAGCTGATGGTGGTCAGTTCCAAAGCCACATATAAGGTGATAAGCTCTCCTGCAGAGGCTAAAAACATCATCCCCACCATGGACAACAAGAGCAAAGCGAAGTATTCTCCCTGGTGGGAACTTAACTTTTTGATAAAATCCATTGAGGATGCAATGGTCAGAAATCCGCATAGTAAGAAGATGAAGTTGAAAAAGGAGGAAAAAGAGTCAGCCAAAAACATCCCACCGAAAAGTTCCCCCTTCTGCGAGGTCAAGGAGAGAAACATGGCTATGGCTACGCCGATTAAAGCTACATAGCCCAAATTTTGTTTTTCCCCTTTCCAAAAGAAATCCAAGACGAATATTAAAATCGCCCAGAGGAAGAGGAAAATTTCGGGTAATAGAAGTTGATAGTTCATAGAATCAGTTTAGAGTTAAGAGTAAAATTCCTAAAAACCTTTCATTTTGAGGATAGCCCAGATTTTTCGTATCGCAATTTCCTAGTATAGCCAAAGTTGGAAAACCTCATCTATTCAATAGGAGTAAGGATGAAATAATTTCACTTATCCGGATACCAGACGGACAATATTTTCCATAGTGGCTTTAATCATGTTGACTAAGGGTGCGGGGTAAACCCCGATCCCGATCATCAGAATTGCCAAGGGTATCACTGTGAAAATCTCACGGCCATTTATCTCAGTCAGGGCTTCCCATTGGGTATTGAACGTGCCCAAAAACATCCTCTGGATCATCCTCAGAAAGTATGCGGCGGTTATGACCACTCCGATGACCGCCAAGGGGACAATGACTTTAAATGCTGGATAGGAGCCGATGAAGACCATAAACTCGCTTACAAATCCGGAAAGCCCGGGAAGTCCCAATGAACCCAAGCAGAACAAAATCATGATTCCGGAATAGACCGGAAGTTTTATCCACAAACCACCAAATGCTCCAATATCTCTGGTGTGAGCTCTTTCATAAAGAACACCCACCAAAAGGAACAGGGCGCCGGTTATAAGCCCGTGCGAAACCATCTGAAAAACGCAGCCGGAGATGCCGGTGACGGTAATAGCCGCTATCCCCAACATGCAGTAGCCCATGTGGCTGACCGAGGAATAGGCAATCATCTTTTTCAAATCCTTCTGTGCCATACAAACCAAAGCGCCATAGACGATATTTATCAAAGCCAAAATCCCGATAGGCAAGGCAAAATATATTGCTCCTTGGGGAAACATGGGATAGCTGATTCTTAAAAAACCATAAGCCCCCATCTTCAGAAGAACCCCAGCCAGGATGACCGAAACCGCAGTGGGCGCATCCACGTGAGCATCCGGCAACCAGGTATGGAAGGGAAAAATAGGCACCTTTATGGCAAATGCCAGATAAAAAGCCACAAACACGATAAGCTGGAATCCCCTGGTTAGCTGGGGAGCTTTCTCAATCAAAGTCATCATGTTCAAAGTATGGGGCTCCACAGTGAAATAAAGGGCTAATATTCCGACTAACATAAACAGAGATCCGAACAAGGTGTATAAGAAAAACTTGATGGCGGAATATTCTTTTCTTCCGTGTCCCCAAATCCCAATCAAGAAATACATGGGAACCAAAACGATTTCCCAGAAAATGTAGAACAGGAAGAAATCCATAGCGGCAAAGACACCCATCATCCCCACCTCCAAAAGAAGGAGAAAGGCGAAATATTGCTTAACCCGCTCTTTTATGTCCCCAAAGGAGTATATGACGGAGACGAAGCCCAAAAGGGCGGTCAAAAAAAGCATGGGAACCGAAAGCCCGTCTGCTCCCATGAAATAGGTTACTCCCAAAGAGGGAATCCAGTTGAATTTCTCCACAAACTGCAGCTGGGAGGTAGAGCCATCGTATTTAGACAGAAGGATAAAGGACAAAAGTAAGGGGATAAATGAGAAAACCCCGGCTAAATACCGAGCCGCATTCTCCTGTTCCTTTTTCAAAAGCAAAATTACGATCATCCCCAAAAATGGGATGAAAGTCATTAAACTTAAAATTGGAAAGTTCATCGAGTTTTTATTCCTCCTTATCTACGTTACTTCCAGTATTTGAATCCCTAAAGAACGCGAGACAAGTCTCGCTACTCCGATTCTTTTAACTTATTTGAGTTTAAAAAGTATTATCAAGACCAATCCAAAAAATATGACGAATGCATAAGTCTGCACCTGTCCCGTTTGAACTTTTCTTAAATTTGAACTAACTCCCCGGGTAACATAAGCCACTCCATTAACCGCACCATCAACTATGTGACTATCAAACCATTCTTTGATGTCTGACAAAAAGACGGTAAAATTGCCAACCCCATTGACCAGCCAGTCGATGACTCCCACATCGAATTTAACGAACAGACGATCGGACAGCTTCAAAATCGGATTGACGATGATGGCATGATATAATTCATCAAAATAGTATTTGTGGTAAAGAACCTTATAGGGAAATGCAAATCTCTCTTTCAGCCTTTCTGGGGAGATTGATTTTTTATAATACATGGCATAAGCTAAATATATGCCGGATAAAGCTACTATGGTTGAAATTAGCATGAGCAAAAAATTAGGCTCGACGTGGTGAGGCTCGTGATGATATACAAAGGATGAAAAACCATGTTTAAGCCAGGGTATTCCCACCCAGCCGGCAAAGATTGAAAGAAAAGCTAAAATCATTAAAGGTATGGTCATCACTTTTGGGGATTCGTGGGCGTGATCGAATTTGTGCTTATCTCTTGGCGTTCCAAAGAAGGTAACAAAGCATAATCTAAACATATAGAATGCGGTCATCCCGGCAACTAAGAGCCCCATTATTAAAAATATGGGATTATGAAAGTGACTTGCCAACGTTAAGATCTCATCTTTGCTCCAAAATCCGGACAAGGGGAAGATTCCGGAGATGGATAGCGAGGCGATGATGAAAGTTATGGCAGTAACCTTCATCTTGGGATAAAGCCCTCCCATCTCCCAGATGTCATTGGTGTGCATGGCATGGATTACGCTTCCCGCCCCTAAAAACAAAAGGGCTTTGAAAAAAGCGTGAGTATATAGATGGAAAATCCCGGCGGTCATTCCACCCAAACCCAGAACCATGATCATATAACCTAACTGGCTTATGGTGGAGTAAGCCAAAACTCTTTTGATATCATTCTGAACCAGACCAATGGATGCGGCTAAGAAAGCGGTAAAGCATCCAATAGATGCTACCACCAAAGCGGCGTCTGGTGCGGCTAAATAGATGGTGATGGTTCGAGCCACCAGATAGACTCCAGCCGCCACCATGGTCGCCGCATGAATCAACGCAGAAACCGGTGTGGGACCTTCCATCGCATCCGGGAGCCATACATGTAAAGGAAACTGCGCTGATTTTCCTACCGCCCCGCCAAAAATGAAAATAGCAGATAAAGTTAGCAAACTGGCAGAGATGTGCCCTGCTTCAATTTGATGGAAGATCTCTTTGAAATTGAAGGTTCCAGCGGCAGTGGTCAAAATTAAGATGCCAATTATAAATGCTAAATCTCCTGTCCGGGTAGTAATGAAAGCTTTTTTCCCTGCATCCGCCGCTACTTTCTTCTCAAACCAGAACCCGATTAGCAAATATGAAGTTAAACCCACCAATTCCCAAAATATGAATATCTCAAAGAAATTGTTGGCAATTACCAAGCCCAGCATGGAGAAGGAGAATAAAGACAAAAAGGAGAAAAATCTGGCGAATCGAGGGTCGCCTGCCATATATCCTACGGAATAGATGTGAACCAGCATGGAAACAGTGGAGACGACCAATAACATTATAGCAGTTAAAGGATCGATCAACACCCCCATCTGGATTTTGAGTCCCAAAAGATCAATCCAGGTGAATTTGAATTCCGAGGAGACTGGATTTCTCAACACTGTCCCCAGGACGATCATTGAGACCACAAAAGACAAACATATTCCTCCTATCGAGATGAGGGAACTTAACTTTGATCTTCTATTGGTGAAAAACACAATCACCACAAAAGAGAGCAGGGGGAAAAGTGGTATTATCCAGCTATATGGCAACATGTTAGAAAATTACCTTAAAGTTATGCTTTAACAAATTCTTTTTTGAGTTTTCCGACCAATTCTTTTTTCTTCTTTTCGTCTGCCAAAATGGTTTTTAATTGTTTCCAAACTTCGGGACAGGGTTTATCTGTTTTCAAAATCTTCCGAATGGATTTATCCATTATCTTACGATTATCTTTGTGATCCTCTACACCGAGTGCTTCGAAAACATCGTTTAGATGTCGAGTGTAACAACTCATATTTCGTCTCCAGGAGTAGCAGACCTTGGTCTGCATTTGTTAATAACGCGAAACAAGTCTCGCTACTCCAAATTCCTCACCATTTCATAATGTTTATCTGGTCCACATTGATTCCCTTGTAATTTCTATATATTAAAAGCACGATAGCCAGACCCACGGTCGCCTCTGCGGCGGCGATAGTGATTACAAAAATCGCAAATACCTGTCCCACGAATCCGGTGGGGGTGACAAACCGTGAGAATGCTACAAAATTAATATTGACTGCATTGAACATAAGCTCAATGGACATCAATATCCCGATGGCGTTCCTTCGGGTCAAAACGCCGAATATTCCCACGCAAAAAAGAATCGCACTTAAAGTCAAATAATGAGAGAGACCGACCAAGATCTACTCCTTTCTGGCAATTATTACCGCTCCTATTAGTGCAGTCAACAACACCACCGAGACCACCTCAAAAGGTAATACATAGGTAGTCAAAAGCAATTTGCCGATGCTAATCGTCGATTGGGCTGTTGGAATTTCCGAAGATAACTTCCAAGCGGTCTTGCTTAACGCAAATAAGGTAGCTACAAGTAATGTGCCCACGATGATCAGTCCGGGAATAACCTGTTCATTGGATTGCCTGATTTTGGCACTATATAGCTTATGGGTCAACATAATGGCAAAGATTATCAGGACGGTGATCGCTCCTACATAGATTAAGATTTGAACCGCAGCCAAGAATTCCGCCTCTAAAAGAATATAAATCCCTGCCACACTAAAAAAACACAATACCAAAAACAGAGCCGAATGAAAAATGTTCTTCAAGCTGACCACCATCACTGCAGAGCCAATGATTATGGCGGCTAATATGTAAAATATGGTCTCTGGAACTCCGGTTAGCATTTTCGATTTCCTTTTTTTATCATATTTGATTCCCCCTCACTCCTTCGCTCTGCTCAGGACAAGCCTACCCTCCTACGGATTTCGCTTCGCTCAACCCTATGGGTTTCACTTCGTTCGATCTCCCCCAAGGGGAGAGGGGATGTATGAGTCATTTTTGCGGGGCTGGGAGCCCCGCCTACGCGGCACTAATGTTATTTCTAACTGCGTAGGGCGGGCTCTTAGCCCGCCGAATTATAGCACCTTACTTTGTTGGGGCGGGGGTTGAACCCCCGCCCTAACATTAAAGTATTTATTGATACTCCTTTCCTATCTCTGCTAATTTCTCTTTATTGTAGATCAATTCCTTTTTATCATAAACTGAAAACTCGTATCTGGGCACCAATTTGATGGCTTTGCCCTCCACCGGACAAGTCTCTTCACACAATCCACAATAGATACAAATTCCGACGTCCACCTCAAAGACGTCCGGAACTCTCTTTCCGGTTTCATCCTTGATGGAGGTGATTTTGATAGCATTGTTGGGGCAGATCTTATAACATAGGGTGCAGGCGGTGCATTTTAGTTTTCCGGTTTCAGGATATGTCGTAAGAACCACACAGCCTCTGGATCTTTCCGGCATGGTCCATCTCTCTTTGGGATACTGCAAAGTGATGGCATGTTTTCCCATATATTTCACCGTTACCACCAAACCCAGAATCAGGTTATATATTCCCGAGTATACTGCTTTGACTAATCTCATAACTTAAGCCAGAAGTCCAGTTACAATTAGATTCAAAAATGCCAGGGGGAGTAAAAATTTCCAGGCGAAGCCCATCAATTGATCCACCCTTATCCGAGGATAGGTCCACCGGAACCACATGATCACTAAAATTACGAAGAAGGTTTTACCCAAAAACCAGATCCAGGACGGCAGAAAGGGACCATTCCATCCTCCTAAAAAGAGGGTGGTGGTAACGGCGCTTATGGTAAAAAGATTAGCATATTCGGCAAAGAAAAACATAGCGAATTTCATTCCACTGTATTCGACGTTGTAGCCGGCTACCAATTCCTGCTCTGCTTCTGGGATATCAAAAGGTGTTCGATTTACCTCCGCCACGGCCGCGGTTAAGTATACCAAAAATCCAACTGGCTGTCTGAAAATAAACCATTCCCAAAAATGCGTCTGCGAGGTCACAATCGTAACCATAGAGAGCGACTGGGCTAACAACACCACACCCAAGACAGATAAAGTCAGAGGAACTTCATAACTTACGATCTGAGCGGCAGACCTTAATCCTCCTAAAAGGGAATACTTATTGTTCGACCCGAGCCCCGCCATCAAAAGACCAATCACGGTAAATGTGGTGATAGCTAAAATATATAAAATTCCGATATTAAGATCTTTGACTATCAATCCCCTTCCGAAAGGAATACATACATAAACCATTAAACCCGAGACGAAGACCACAATAGGTGCAACCACAAAGACCGCTTTATCCACCTTGGTGGGAACTATGTCCTCCTTCATGATTAATTTTATTGCATCAATGATGCTCTGTCTCCATCCATGCCAGCCAGTTCGCATGGGACCGAATCTGACCTGCATGTGTGCGGAGACTTTCCTTTCCCACCAGACCAGAAACAAAGCCGCCAAGGTGATAAAGCCTATGATAGCTCCAAAGACCAACAACATGGAGAGAAGATCCAACCAAAAATGGGGAATGCCCCAATTGGTAAAAAGTTTATCTAACCAGTTATATATTGCTTTGAAAACGTTATCTACTTCGAACAAATCCTCTCCCTCAACTCTTCTGTTTTAGGAGGTGTCAGAACCCTGTTCTGACACCGAATAAAGAATTCACTGTCAGATCAGGGGATCTGACAGCTCGTTGAACCCCTGTCCGAACATGAAAAACTCTCTTATCTATCAACATCCGGCATGATCACATCCAGACTAGCAAAAATAGCCACAATATCAGCAATCTTCCATCCCCGACTCATTAAGGGGAGGACTGCTAAGTTTGAAAAAGATGCGGTTCTGAGCTTGACCCTGTATGGTATGGTGGAGCCATCGGAGACGATATAAAAACCCATCTCTCCTCTGGTCGATTCGATCCGGGCATAAACCTCGCCTTTGGGAGGTCTGAAAACTGTGGGCGTTTTGGTCTTTATCTCTCCTTCGGGTATGGACTCAAGCGCCTGCTCCACGATCCTGTTAGCTTGCCTCATCTCCTGGATTCTCACCATGTATCTATCCCAGACATCAGATTTGGTGCCTGCGGGGATGTCAAATTCAAATCTGTCATAAATTGAATAAGGCTCCTCTTTTCGAAGATCCCATCTCAAACCGGTTGCTCTCAAGTTTGGACCGGTAACCGAATAATCTATCGCAGTCTTTTTCTCTAAAATTCCCACCCCTTTTGTCCTTCCCAAAAAGATAGGATTGTTGGTCAGAATATCCTCATATTCATCCACCCGGGGCTTAAAATATTGGACGAACTCCTTAGCTTTGGGAATAAACTCAAAAGGCAAGTCTTTGGAGACTCCACCGAACCGCATATAGTTAAATGTCATCCTTTGCCCACTGACCATCTCTAAGAGATCGAGGATTTTTTCTCTTTCGCGAAAGCAATAAAGAAACGGAGTTATCGCTCCTAAATCCAAAGCGAACGTTCCCAGCCAGATCAAATGACTGGCTATGCGATTCAATTCGTCCATTGTCACCCTAATATACTCTGCCCTCTCCGGAACCTGAATCTGGGCTAACTTCTCCACTGCCAAGCAGAAAACATGGTTGCAGAACATAGCCGACACATAATCGATCCTGTCAGTAAGGGGCATATATTGAAGATAGGTTCGGTTTTCAGCTATCTTTTCCATAGACCTATGCAGATAGCCGACGTAGGGAACCACATCCACAATCACCTCGCCATCCATTTTCAAAAGGAGTCGGCAAACACCATGAGTTGAGGGATGCTGGGGTCCCATGTTGACTAAGAATTCCTCAGCGCCAACCTTCTCCACCATGGTGTCAGGAATATTTCCCGATGGATTAAACAGATTTTTCCGATTGGTTTCATCGGTTTCATCTGTTGGGAATTTCCGTTTTGGGAATTTATTTTTTAGGTAGTCTGACAAAATCTTTTCCCTCCCAATCTTTTCTCATTGGGTAGCCTTCGTTCCAGTCCTCGGGAAGAAGTATGGGTCTGGGATCGGGATGATTTCTAAAAGTCATCCCGAAAAGCTCTGCTATTTCTCTTTCGTGCCAGTTGGCCGCATTCCATACCGGAGTGACAGAATCTATCTCCCCATCTCTGGGTAAAGAAGTTTTTATAGCGATCTTATGTTTATGAGTGAAAGAGAAGAGATTGTATACTAATTCCATGTGCTCGATATAGTCCACACAGGAGAGGCAGGCTAGAAGATCAAAACTAAGCTCGGGAGTTTCTTTGGCAAATTTACATACTTCCAAAATTAAATCCTTGTCGACTTTGAAAGCGGCATCCACCCCCACAAAAGGGAACTCTTCGATTTTATTTGGAAACTTATCTTGAAAGGTTTTGGTTATTTCTTCTTTGGTCATGGTCTTGATTGACATCAGACCAGCACCTAACTTAAGTTAGGTGCTGGCTTAGTGATTCTTCTAACTCCAATCCGCAATTTTTTCCTTTTTGATTTTCTCCTGAAGCTTGATACATCCCTCCATCAAAGATTCTGGTCGGGGAGGACAACCGGGGATATAGACATCCACCGGAAGGATGAGGTCTACACCTTTCACCACGCTGTAACAATCGTAATAGAACGGTCCTCCGACTATGGCACAGCCTCCCATGGCGATCACATACCTTGGCTCTGCCATCTGTTCGTAAAGCCTCTTCACTCGGGGAGCCATCTTTTTGGTCAAAGTTCCAGCCACAAACATCAAATCCGATTGCCTGGGAGAGGCACGGAAGATCATCCCGAACCTATCGAAATCATAGCGGGAGGCTCCGGTGCACATCATCTCCACCGCACAACAGGCTAAGCCGAACAACATATACCAGAGGGAAGAGGCTCTGGAGTAGTTTAAAACATCATCCAAAACCGTGGTCACCAAACCTCCACCCGGAAGATGTTCAAAATACACTGGCAACTTTTTGATTACACCCATTTCAAAGCTCCTTTTTTCCACACATAGACTAAACCAAAGATCAAAATAGTCAAAAATATCATCATCTCAACAAAAGCAAAAAATCCCAAACTTCTGTAAACCACTGCCCAAGGGAACAAGAAAACCACCTCCACATCGAAGATCACGAAAATCAAAGCATAAAGATAATAGCGAACGTTATATTGAACCCAAGCCCCTCCGAATGGAAGCTCGCCACATTCATAGCTTTCCAGTTTATCCGGATTTGGGTGGTGAGGTCTGATCAGGCGGGACAAAAAGAAGACAAATATAACGAAGATCACACCTATCGCACAGAAAAAACCTACATATGCATAGTCGCTGGGCACCGATGGTCTTCCTTTGTGAGTCTTTTTCGGTTCTTAAAGTAAAGAATTTGTCAACATCCAAGCACACGATCTATTTGCAAGTGAATTTCTTCACAAATAGTTTAAATAAAAAACGTTTTTTTCAAAATTTGTCAAGAAAATTTTTGAGATATCCTCAAAAAAACTATCTGAAAAGAATAGTTGGAGTGTTCGCCTTTAGGCGAACCAGTAAGTCCATTGTCCTTCGATAAATTTCAGGTCCCGCTAATGGTCATCAACTATTTAACTTGACGTCTCTTGTAACTACAAGTTGTTCTAACTGACTTTAGTCAGGTTTAGGTGCTAACGCCACTAAAGTGGCTTAGAACTAAACCTTAATTTTATGTGCAAACAGAATATGTTAACTTATTTGGTTGAAGACCATAAGCGGGACATTCCAGAAAAACCTTACCCTATCTGACTTTTTCAGAGTTCTCTCAAAATAAACTTGACAAAAAAGTTTTAGATTTTATTTTAGCTGGGTAATTGTGGAAGTCTTTGATTTTATCGTATTCTCAATGAATTTATATTTAACTTAAAGGAGGATGATAGCATGAAGAGAAACAAAGCCTGGTGGGTCAGGGTGATTGTTTTGGCAGGATTTGTTCTTGTGCTTCTGGTTTCCTCAAGTTTTGCTCAAGAGCTGAAGATCGGATACGTAGACGTTCAGCGATTGAAAGCGGAATACAAAGAGTATGTCCAAGCACAGGAGAAATTCAATAAGCTTATGGTAGTTTGGCAGGCAAAGGCAGATTCTCTGCAGAATGAGACGAATGAATTACAGAAAAAGGTGCAGAATCCCCCGGTTACGATGCGTCAGGAGGCTATAGACCAATTGCGGGAAAAACTCTTGGTTAAACAGAATGAATATCAGCTCTTTGCGAACCAAGTCATGGGTCAGGATGGTGAAGCGGCAAAAAAAGAGTATGAGCTTTCCAAGCCCCTGATTGACAAGATAAATGCAGTAATAAGACTAGTCGCCTTGAAGGAAAACTACGCCTATGTTTTGGACTCAACCGCTGGAACGGTTCTATACGCCAAGGATGAATTGGACATAACTAACAAAGTTTTAGCAGAACTGAATAAATAAAGAGAAAAATGTAGCGGAGAGCTTTAGCTCTCGAAGTTGGTTCAGGAATGGGAGGGATTGTTGCCTTAAATATTCTTCTCAAGGGTTTCGTTAAAAAAGGTTTCGGTGGCGGTTACGTATCGTTTATCGTAAAGGCGGTTTCGTTTATTCGTATGAATGCATACGCATCGTATTAAGACTAAAAGCGAAACCAATCTCAAGACACAGACTTCGTGCATCCGAAACCGATACGTAGACGAAACCCAAACCGATCCTTATGGATCCAAATTCGGATAAACGAGAGACAGGTTTAAACAACAGCCCCTCCAATTCCCGAACCAGCTTAAACTATATAGTGTCGTCCGTCACGTTCGTCTATTATTCGGGCGGAGCTAAAACTCCGCCCTACTTGTTTGGTCCTTAGTGACAACTATTCAAAATGCCCTACTTAGCATATTTTGGCACGGTGTTCATCTCCCTGTTTTTAGTAGTAGATGTGGTAACTAACTTGCCCATCTTTCTGTCCTTGACTGAGAAATATTCTACCATAGAACGGAAAACCATAGCCAAAAAATCACTTCTGGTTGCTCTGGGTGTGCAACTTTTATTTGTCATCTTTGGAAACTACGTCTTTGGATATTTAAACATCAAGCTCTACTCGTTTTCCATTGCCGGAGGCATTTTGTTGTCCATAGTTTCGATGGAGATGCTTTTTGGACACAAAACCCGCACCGAATACCATGAAGAAAAAGATCGGAAAGAGGAACAGGAAAATATCACCATAGTTCCACTTGCCATTCCATTGCATACTGGTCCTGCATCCATCGTTACCGGGATGATCATCTTCGGTAAAGCCGACACTTTGATTTTGAAATCTATCTTCATTTTTTCCACTATTTGCGTCTATTTAGTATCTATGCTCATCTTGATCAAATCCAGTTTGATTTTTAAAATCTTCAAGCCTTTAGGGATGAGGGTCATCACTCGGGTAATGGGGCTTATCCTACTCACCCTCGCAGTTCAATTTGTGATCAACGGAATCAAGGAAGCATTAAAATAGGTGAATATGTTGCTTTGTCAGTTAAATAAAGATTGCATCTTCTGGGTTTCGTTTTAAAAGGTTATGGTTTAGATTCGCTTCGCTCACTACAAGTCGGTTAAGTATCGCGTAGAAAGTCATCGTCATCGTTCGAGGTCTAAGATACGACAGACGAAACCAAGAGGCGATTTACGATACGTAGCCTAAACCTAAACCGCCAAACGATAATCATATCCGAAGGATTCGCCTATGTCGGAGAAATCTTATTTTGTAGATAGAGCACTACGGGATCCCATTCTGACAAAAAGAAAGGGTGGAAGAAATACGTTCCACCCTTTCTTTTTCAATAGCAAAAGTTTTGGGGCTATTTCAGAAATGAGGTAACTTCGACTTCTCCCAACGATTCCAGTTTGGGTTTAACCTCTTCAGCTTTGCTGACCACCACCAGTTTTATATTATCCGGATCCAGATACTTTTGGGCGACCCGTAAAATATCATCGGCGGTGACGGCACTTATGTTCTTGCGGAAATTCTTTATGTAGTCCTCTCCCAAGTCGTAAATCTCAACAATCAAAATCTGGGTGGCAATCTGTTCCGGGGTCTCAAATTGCAAAGGAAAATATCCGTTATAAAAGGATTGGGTTTCAGAAAGTTCCTTCGGAGAGACCTTTTCGGTGCGTATTCTTTTCATCTGATCTAAAATGGCTTGGATTGCTCCCAGGGTTGAGTCGACCCGGGTGTAGGTGCCAACCTCGAAGGCTCCTCTTAGCCTATATGAATCAAAAGTGCAGTATATGTCATAGGTGAGTCCTCTTTTGGCTCGGACCTCATCCACCAAGCGAGAGGCGAATCCTCCCCCTCCTAAAATGTAGTTCATCACCCGGATTGGAAAATAATCCGGGCTTTTCCTGTCGATGCCGAAGTGTCCAATCTTGATGTAAGATTGAGTTAAATCCGGCTTGTCCACCAGAAGTATCTGGTGTCCCTTTATCTGAGGAGGGGGGACAAAATTCGGTGTAGCAAATTCTCTTTTCTCCCAAGAGCCGAACTTGCTTCTGACCTTCTTCAACACATCGGCGGTTTTGACGTCCCCCACCACCGCTAAGATGGCATTATTGGGCACATAATAAGTTTTGTGAAAATTAACTATGTCCTCCCTGGTGATCCCGGATACACTCTCTTCGGTCCCTTCCCGGGGCTGACCATAGGGATGCTCGCCAAAAACAAATTCTCTGAACTTCTCTTCTGCTACCGATTCAGGATCATCTTTTTGTTGCATTATTCCAGCCAGGGTCTGTCTTCTTAATCTCGCTATCTCGTCCTCTTTGAAGGTAGGATTCAGGATGATGTCTGTCAACAAGTCCAAGCCGGTATCGAAATATTTATTGAGCACGCGACAGGTTGCAAAGGTGGCATCCCAGTCCGCTCCCGCATCCAGGCTTCCTCCTACAAAATCGATAGCTTCGGAAATCTGTGTTGCATCTTTGGTCTTGGTGCCTTTTCGCAGAAGTCCAGCGGTCAAATCGGCCAGTCCCGCTTTACCCGCAGGATCATAAGCTGAACCTGATTTCAGCACCAACCTGAAAGCCACCACCGGCAGCTCATGGTGTTCAATCACTATCACCCTCAGACCATTGTCCAAAATCTCCTTCTTTATCTCGGGAAGCTTTATCTCCTGGGCAAAGGCGTTTCTGAAATTGCCCGAAGTTAAGAACAGAAGAAAAGCGATAAGGATTGTGTTCACCACAACTATCTTTTTTCTCATTTTTCAGCTCCTTTTTTGAGAATTTTTGCTTGGCTTAAGTTTCTAGTCAGTTGAATCCCTTACGGTGTGGAACCCTGTTCTTGAGGTGCTTCTGGAACCAGCACTACCACGTTTCTATTGTTCTCGTTAAAATATTTCTTTGCCACTCGCATAACATCTTCGGCTGTAACCTGCTGAAATTTCTTCGCCTCATCAAAAAGCTTACTGTAATCTCCGAGCTGAGTTTGATAATAGCCGATCTGGTCGCCTTTATCCTCCACAGATTGAAGACCAAAAATGAATTCCGATTCAAGCTGGTTTTTGGCTTTTTGCAGTTCTTTTTCATTCACCGGCTCATTTTTGAGTTTATCGATCTCTCCAAACAGGGTATTTCTCCCCTCCTCCGCGGTGCGTCCGGGTTGCATGATGGCGAAGGAATAAAAAAGTCCCGGGTCCTGCAAAAGGAAACAGTCGCCTCCTACGTGCAAAGCAGACTGATCCTGGTAGATCATCTTTTGGTAGAGACGAGAGCTTTGTCCAGTAAATAAAATTTTTGCCGCCACACTTAGGGGATAAGTGTCAGGATCCCCAAATTGAGGGATGTGATAGCCGACCATGAAAGCTGGCATTTGGGCAATCTTATGGATGTATGCGATCCTCTCCCCTCTTTGCTCAGGTTCGACCGTTCCCACCTTGGGTGGAGGTGATTGAGCTGGAATGTCATCATAGTATTTGTGCATCACTTTCATGACTTCTTTAGGATCCACATCTCCAACTATCACCGCCGTGGCATTATTGGGGGCATAGTAAACTTTATAGTAATTTTTGAGATCGTCTAAGGTGATATTGTCCAGATCCGACATATAGCCGATCATATGCCAATGGTAAGGGTGAGCCACAAAGGCGCTGTTAAGCATCTGTTCAAACACCGCTCCAAAAGGAGAGTTGTCTACACCCATTCTCCTCTCCTCTTTGACTACTTCCCTCTCCGAGGTAAAGTTTTCAGGAGTGGGCGTTAGGTTTTTTTGTCTTTCCGATTCCAAGTTGATGGCTAACTCGAGCTTGTCATTTGCCAGTTTTTCATAATACTCGGTAAAGTCGAAGCTCGTTCCAGCGTTGTTTATCCCTCCGTTGGCTTGGATTATACGGGCATGCTCTTGAGGTCCAACATTTTTGGAGCCTTTGAACATCATATGCTCGCATAGATGGGAAATTCCCGTGATCCCTGGCCTTTCGTTTTTAGAGCCGACATTATACCAAACCTGATAAGTTACGACCGGGGTGGAGTGATCCTCAGAGATCAACACGGTCAGACCATTGTCCAGAACGTGCTTCTCCACCGGAAAGCTTATCTGCCCGAACCCACTTTCGCAAATAAATAGTAAAAACAGAATAGCTAAAAAAAAGCGACCTGTGGATTTAAGCATAACCACCTCCTGCAAAAGGTTAAGAGTCATCTTCTAAAAATCACATAAAATCCAAAACTTGTCACAAATTTACGAATCTGGGTGGCAAAAGTCAACCCTTTTAAAAAAATATGTCTAATTTGGCGTTTTATTTTATTTTGATATCATAAGGCATCAAAAGAAGAATTTGATCATTCTCAAAGATATTACTCTCTTTAAGTTTCTCCACGATGGATTCCAAATCAGGTGAGAATGAAAACATATTCTCAAAGCTAACCTTGAGCCCTCCTCTTCCTTTGGGCAGGCTAAGGATTTCAACCTCAGCATCCTGGGGTATACCTGCTTTTTCCTTGGCAATGGCTAAAGCTAAGTTCAGTCCACCCAGCTCATCCACCAACCCATTTCCCTTGGCTTGCCTTCCGGTCCAGACTCTGCCTTTCGCTACGGCATCGACCTCTTCATAAGACATCTTCCGACCTTCTGCCACTTTCTGCACAAAATCATCATAAGCTTCCCTGGTCCAACGTTTGACCATTTCTCTTCCTTCATCCGTGAATTGACGAGTGGTGGTGAAAAAATCGGCATGTTTTCCTCTTTTGACCGTCTCTTTAGTAAAACCGATCTTTTCATATAAGCCTTGTAAACTAAATTTGCCACTGATTACTCCAATAGAGCCGGTATAGGTTCCCGGAAGTGAAACTATGGTATCGGCGGCACAGGAAATCCAATATCCTCCTGATCCAGCCACGTCCGACATGGAGACGATGAAAGGCTTCTTTCCTTTGGTGCGGATGATTTCCCTTAAGATCACATCAGAAGCCATACCTGATCCGCCTCGGCTGTCAACTCGGAAGACGATAGCTTTAACGGTTTTATCCTCACGCGCAGTCTTAATGGCATCGGCTATGGTTTCAGATCCCATAATATCCCCTAGAAGGAAATTTTTTCCACTTTCACTTTCCAAGATCGAACCAGTGGCAAATATGACCGCAACCTTAGGAGGAATAGCCCAGTTGTATTTGTAATAGGTGCGACCTGCATATCTTTCATCCTTTAGCCGATGAGGCTTTTTCCCCACCATCTGTTTCACCAGATCATCTATTTGGTCGTAAAAGATCAAGGTGTCCACCAAATTTGCCTTATAAGCTTCGGAGGCGGTAAACGGTCCTTGATCAATCTTGGACTTTACTTCCTCTTCACTCCATCCCCTCTGAAAAGCTACATCCTTGGTGATCTGATCATACATATCATCCAGAAGGGAATTGACCACTTCTCGGTGTGCATCAGACATCTTGTCTCTGGTGAGCAGATCCGAAGCAGTCTTATAATCTCCAATGTGCTCCAAATCTGCTACAATTCCCAGCTTGTCCAAGGTTCCTTTGATAAAGGTGACTTCGGCTTCCAGCCCTGTAAACATTAAATAACCGGTGGGCATCATCACAATTTTATCAGCCACGGTGGCAATATAGTATTCCTTATTTCCCCCAAATTCCATATAAGCAATTACGCTTTTGCCACTCTCCTTGAAATCCAAAATCGCCTCTCTTATCTCCTGGGTTTTTGCCAGCCCCATGTCTAATGGATCAATTCGCAGGATTATACCCTTAATCGATTCATCCCCTTTTGCCCTTCCAATTTCGTTTAGCAAATCTATCACGGTTGGTTTCTTTTTCCCAAAGATTCCCGCTCGGGTATTTTCCTCCACGATCTGGCCCGAAAGCCTAAGCTCCAGAAAATTGTCTTTTCTTTGAAGCAAGGTGCGGTATCTATCTTGGGACAAATTGACGAAAGTCATCCCTTGATTAAAATCATGGTTTTTTGTTATAGAATTATAAGAACCCATACCCAGATTGGGAAAGTTGATCCTCCCCCCTATTCCGAAGTTTCCGTCATTATCAATATCCCCTGAGATGACGAAGCCATCAAAGGGTTCCAGCTCCGCTTTATATCTTGTCGCGGCATCTTCTAACTTTTCTTTTTCGGTCATCGATCCATCCACAGATAAAGTCAATCTATCCCCAATCGGTCTCATTGCCAGACCACAATCAAAGGAAACGTCGGTCTTTTCTCCTTGAAACCGAGGACGGTTAAGGTCTTTGGCTACCATCCCAAAGGAAAGAAATTCAAAAGGTCGCAAAAGAAGTCCGATTTTCCAAGAGGAGAGCTTGTCGTAATCTTTGTATCTCGACCCAAACCAGCTATAACTTGATCCCCAATATAATCCATTTGCGAATTTTCCTCCACTGGCTAAGGTATGTTTTCGATAAGTTAGCGAAGTTACGTTGCCCAGCCATTCGATTGAAAATCCCAGATGTCCCGCAGAAAGAAGCCAAGCATTATCCCCTTCAAAGCTTGAGTCAGAATAGGTGTGAAAGAAGGCGGATTGCAAACCTCTTCTTAGTCCCAAGCCGGCAGGATTATACTTTACAGCAAATATATCATCGGAGGTAGCAACAGAATTATAAGGAAGAACAAAACTTTCGGTTGGGGATTGGTAACAAAAACCGAAAGAAGTTAAAAAGATCAAAAAAATAAGAATTGAAGAGATAGTCTTGATAGTTCTCATCTTTAATCTCCTCTGGAAATAGGTATTAGGTGTAAAATGCAAGGCATGAGGGCAAGTTTTTCTCCACTTTGGTGATTGAAATCTTTGACTTTGTTCCCACTTGCATTCTCAATTTAAAAGGTCCCGACCAAAAACCACAACCTTATCATACGACTTTCCGATTTGCAGAGTTTCATAAACAATTTAATGGTTCCCTCTTACAAGCGACAAAATCCTCATTCTTTTACAGTCGTCTTCCTGTTGTATATGAACCTGCGTATCAGCCAAATTACTATGCCCAGGGCGATGATGACCACAACTATGAGCTTTTCATAGTGTTTGACGTGACCGATTAGGACCTCTACGCTTGCTCCAAACGCATAACCCACATAGCCGATAATTATGGACCAGACCAGACAGGAAATGAAAGCAAAAAACAGAAAGTCTCTTGCCCGCATTTTCATCAAACCGAAGAATGCGGCGGAAGCAAATCGTAACCCGTAAAAATAGCGAGTTAAAAAGATAGCCCAGATCCCATATTTGTCAAAAAGCTTTTTGGCTTTGGGGTAATAGATTCTAACTTGAGGAAACTTTGAGATTATCCCCTCTCCTTTTTTCCTCCCTAAAAAATATAAAGCCACATCCCCCAGGTAAGCTCCAGCCAATGCCACTATTATGATGAGGTTTAGATCGAGATAGCCTCTTTTAGCCAAAAAACCAGCCGCTATCAGAAAGGATTCCCCCTCCAAAAAAGAGCCCAAGAACAATGCCGGGTATCCAAAATTGATGATTAAATTTTCCAAAGGAGTTCGCCTTCGTTATATCAATTTTCTTCCTCTCGCACAAAACTATGGCTTGCACTCAAAAACTATTTACTGCACTATTTCTCTTAAGCGGCTGTCCTCCAGTTTTAATTTTCTGATCATGGCATCGTAGTGCCTTATGCTTCTGGAAGCTTTTACGATCAAATAGATACCCCAAACTGTTAAACCCACACATAATACCACAAGGGGAATGAATAAAGTTAATATTTCAAAGACTCTGTAATACTTGGAGGTGACGACCAGTATGGTCAAGACTGATAAGGGAAGGGTAATGACTGCGATTCCGGTGCGCAATATTGAAAGAGAAGTCCTTTTCTCTGCTAAGATCACTTGAATTTCGTCAAGAAGAAATTCTTTGTTACTTTTTTCCATTTATACTCTAAGCTTTTTTCTACGAACCATGAACTAATAGACCATGAACTGATTTTGTAATCCGCCGTTGCCTGAAATATAACCTAACTGCAATCCTTAAAGCAAGAGATTTTTTTTCTTGACAAAAGCACCAATCAATGTTTATTGGTCATGAAATTAAGAATTGTCCTCCTCGTTCGTCACGGACGCCTCGTCCGTGGCGCTTTATGGTAACGACAATGTGTACGTTACCAACGAAAGAGAATAAAAATGAAAGCTTTGAGACTATTCTTCTCCTATGGATCCTGCGGAATTTTAATTTTTCTTCTCTTCCTTAGCTGTGGAAAAAAAGAAGACAACTTTGTCACTTTAAGCTGGTGGCAGTTCTGGACCAATCCCGAAGTTAAGCCAACTATTTTGGAATTGATCAAACAATTTGAAAAAGAGAACCCCAACATTAAAGTTAACCTGACTGATTTAACCTGGTCGGATGGGCATGAGAAAATCGTGGTGGCATTCGGCTCGGGGACTGCACCGGATGTTTTGGAGCTCGGTTCGGATTGGCTGCCGGAATTCTCTTATCAAGACGTCTTATTAGATATTACCGCTGAAGCAGAAAAGATTAAAAAGGAATTTCTGATGTGGGAGCCAGCTACCATTGGGGGTCCTACGGATGCTTCGCAAAAAATCTTCGGTTTCCCCTGGATTCTGGACACGCGAGTTTTGTTTTACAATAAAGACCTAATGAAAAAAGCGGGACTTGACCCGGATAAGCCACTAACAAACTGGAATGAGCTCTTAGATTATTGTAAAGCGGTGAACAAATTGAAACCTCTTGCTTATGGCTTTGGGGCAAATTCAGCCGAGAGGCACAGGCTATATAAAAAATTCTTGCCCTTCGTCTGGGCAAACGGCGGAGAGATATTGTCGCCGGATCAAAAGGAATCAAAGATAAATAGCGCTGAGGCTATTCGGGCATTAGAATTCTATAGGGAACTAACTCTGAATGGAATGATAGATACTCAAGCCATGCTGGATGAGGCTTTCAAAAATAATAAAATTGGCTTTGTGATTTCCGGTGGCTGGCTTTTAAATGACTTAAGAAAAAATTATCCACAACTGAATTTTGGGATATGCTTAATGCCCAAACCCGAATCGGGTCGAGGAACACCCGCTTCCTTTGCGGGTGGCGAGTTTCTGGTGATAAACAAGAAGACCAAAAATTCTCAAGAAGCTTTAGAATTGATAAAATTTCTGATTCGAAAGGACAATTGTTTGAAGGTCTGTCGAGCCATCGGTTCCGGATTTCCATCCGCCAAAGGTGCAGAACTTGATCCTTATTATCGGAATAATCCTGATCTTTCAGTATTCCAAGAGCAACTAAAATATGCCATCTCTCCACCATCTCATCCTAAGTGGGTTTATATCGAAGAGATCATTGAGAAAGCGGTGGAGGAGGTGATGTATGAGAAAAAGTCGGCTCAAGAAGCTTTGGATGAGGCAAAATCAGAAACCGATAAATTGTTAGAATGATATTTCCTAATAGATTAAAGTGATTTTTCCCAACAGATTAAGCAGATAAGTCAATGCTCATTTGCTTCAGGTGAAATTGAATACACAAAACTACGAATTTATCCGTTCTTTCCGCTCAATCCGTTCACGGTGAATCCGTTCAGGATAAATCCGTTGACCGCTTAATTAGTTGACCGCCGCACAATGAAACAAAAAACCACAATAATCTTTTTATCCCCCTGGATCCTTACTCTTTTTATTTTTTGGCTTTTTCCTTTGATTTACTCTTTAATTTTAAGCTTTTCAGAATACAATATTTTGACTGGTGAGTCGCATTTCGTAGGAATCTCCAATTATCTTGAGCTGTTGAAAGATCAGGATTTCTGGACTGCCTTGAAAAATACATCTTTTTTCGTGGTGGGAACAATTCCTTTCACCACCATCTTCGCTTTGATCTTGGCGATATTGGTCAATCAGAATATCCCTTTGAAAGGATTTTTTCGGGCGGGGTTCTTTGTCCCCTCCATTACCTCTCTGGTGGTGATCGCCTTGATTTTTATGAATCTTTATGCTAAGGAAGGGTATTTAACCTTTCTCTGCAATTTGGTTGGCGCTCCCTTCCCGGAGAAAGGATGGCTTTTCTCCACCAAGACCGCACTTTTTTCGATCATGCTTATGGACATCTGGATGAGTATCGGATTTTATATGCTTTTATTTTTAGCCGCACTTCAATCCATTCCTTTGGAGCTTTACCAGATCTCCGATACTTTGGGCGCAAACTGGTGGCAGAAATTCTGGCATGTGACCTTGCCTTATCTTAGACCGATGAGCTTGTTTGTGATTTTGATAAACACCATAAAGTCCTTTCAGATCTTTGTGGAGATCTTTGTGATGACCAAAGGGGGACCTTTGAATTCCACCTTGACCATGGTATATATGGTCTACGAAACCGGATTACATAAGTTCAGAATGGGCTATGCTTCGGCCGTGGCATACGTTCTTTTCTTTATCATTTTGATTTTTTCGGTGATTCAGCTAAAACTTTTCGGATATGGAAGAACAGTGGAAGACTGAAATGTAAGGGCGGGGCTTGTCCCCGCCCGATTTCGGGAGCAGATAAACTCCTCCCCTACGCAAAACCGTTATGAATATGCCCACTCGTAGGCATCAAAGGATAACATGAAGAATACAAAAAGAATTATATTATTCCTAATCTTACTTTTTGTCCTTATCGGCATGCTTTTCCCCATGTATTGGATGATCGCATCTTCATTGTCTTCCAGAGCCAGCTCAATTTTGAAAATCTCCAATCTTCTGCTTAAGGAATTCACTTTAAAAAATTATATTGACGTCTGGTCTTATGGTCCTTTTCCCCGCTTCTTTTTCAATAGCCTTTTTGTAGCCGTTATGGTCACTTTAGGGAATATGATCTTCTGTTTAATGGTGGGCTATGCTTTTGCTCGGAGAATTTTTCGATTCAAGAATGTCCTTTTTCTTTCAGTGATTATGGTTTTAATGATCCCGGTTCATATTTTAATTGTGCCCCTCTTTTTGATCATAAAGAACTTGGGTTGGTATGATACTTATTTTGCTCTGATCGTCCCCTGGCTGGTGAATCCTTTGGGAATATTTTTGATGAGGCAATACATTCAAGGTTTGCCCAGGGATTTGGAAAATCAAGCCAGGATTGATGGAGCGGGAGAGTTCAGGATACTTTTTCAGATCGTGGCACCTTTATGTAAACCCGCTTTAGCCGTTTTAGCCATTGAGGCATTTTTAGTCAACTGGAATTCATTCCTTTTTCCTTTTATTTTGACATCCAGCGAAAAGATGAGGACTCTGCCGGTAGCTTTAGCATTATTTCAAGGCTATCAAACCATTGACTGGCCTCATCTTTTAGCCGCCTCCAGTCTCTGCACCTTGCCGGTGATCATCATGTTTCTTTTCTTCCAAAGACAAATAATCTCCGGGCTTACTGCGGGGGCGATAAAAAGGTAAACTCCCAACAGATTGGTCAACGGATTAAACGGAGGTAGCGGATAAAGTCATTTCTTATCCGTTTCATCCAATGAACATCTATGGTTCGGGGTGAGGGCACCCCGAACCAACGCTCAATCCTCCACTTAAAACCCCACACTACTCCCCTCCGATTGAGACTGTCAAGTTTGATTTGATGAACCCTTTAGTTTCCAAGATAGTCTTAACACAATCCATCTTCAGCCCAGACTC